>QLAH01000057.1_pt1 | contig 126733 bp, 139 predicted proteins | sample 4693081 | NCBI WGS metagenome assembly QLAH01 (sample SAMN09425401, study PRJNA476045) | Lake water metagenome, whole genome shotgun sequencing project.
CAATGTTCGACGCCTTCACCAAGGTCGTTGCGCAGGCTGATGCCCGCGGCGAATTCCTCAATGCCGGTCAGATTGATGCTCTCTCCGCCATGGTGGCCGAGAGCAACAAGCGCATGGATTCCGTCAACCGCATCACCTCCAACGCTTCCAAGATCGTCACCAACGCCGCTCGCGAACTCTTCGAGCAGCAGCCCGCTCTGATCGCCCCCGGCGGCAACGCCTACACCCATCGCCGCATGGCTGCCTGCCTGCGCGACATGGAGATCGTTCTCCGCTACATCACCTACGCAACCTTCACCGGTGACGCTTCGGTGCTCGAGGACCGCTGCCTCAACGGCCTCCGCGAAACCTACCTGGCCCTCGGCGTCCCCGGCGCTTCCGTGGCTGAAGGCATCCGCAAGATGAAGGACGCCGCCCTCGCCATCGCCAACGATCGCAACGGCATCACCCCCGGCGACTGCTCCGCCCTGATGTCCGAAATCGGCACCTACTTCGATCGGGCCGCCGCCGCCGTCGCCTGATCGCGACTCTCTTCGGTTCCACTCACTTCACTCCAATCCAATGAAGACCCCCCTCACCGAGGCCGTCGCAGCCGCCGATTCCCAGGGCCGCTTTCTCTCCAACACCGAGCTGAACGCTGCCTTCGGTCGTTTCGAGCGCGCCAAGAACGCCCTCGAGGCTGCCAAGGCCCTCACCGCCAAGGCTGACGAGCTCGTCAACGGCGCTGCCCAGGCCGTCTACAACAAGTACCCCTACACCACCCAGCAGCAGGGTGCCAACTTCGCCTCCGACGCCCGCGGCAAGGCCAAGTGTGCCCGTGACATCGGTTACTACCTCCGTCACATCACCTACTCCCTGGTTGCTGGTGGCACCGGCCCCCTCGACGAGTACCTGATCGCCGGTCTCGACGAGATCAACCGCGCCTTCGACCTCTCCCCCTCCTGGTACGTCGAGGCCCTCAACTACATCAAGGCCAACCACGGCATCGCCGGTGACCCTGGCGTCATCGCCAACAACTACATCGACTACGCCATCAACGCTCTCTCCTGAGCCTCGATCCCCGTCGATCCTTCAGGGCCCCTCTCAGGGGCCCTTTTTTTCGTGACGCTCTCTTCGCTCTGTTTGGGGAGTTCTTGCACTGCAGCGTGATCTTGAGGGCTGTAACGATCAACACAGGCCACGCCTGAGATTCAGTAAAGCGGCATACGATCAAGCCGGTGTGCACCGGCATGCGTGCAGCCCACTCCCTTCAGGCCTGCCTTCCCATGACACTGGTCAACGCGCCCTACCTGGGCATCGAGCGGTTCGCCAATGACCGCAACAAGGAGAACTGGTCGAATGCTTCCGACCAAGACAAGAGCGTCATCATCCGTGCCGTCTATCGCCAGGTGCTGGGCCATCAGTATGTGATGGAAAGCGAGCGGCTGGATGGGGCTGAATCCCTGTTCCGCAATGGCTACCTGAGCGTGCGTGAAATGGTGCGGATGGTGGCCAAGAGCGGTCTCTACAGGTCGCGGTTCTTCGAGAACTGCAACCCCTATCACTTCATCGAACTCAACTTCAAGCATCTGCTGGGCCGTGCGCCTCAGAACAAGGCTGAGATGCTGCACCACTTCACCATCCTCCAGGAGCAGGGCTACGACGCCGAGATTGATTCCTACATCGATAGCGCCGAGTACCAGCAGCGCTTCGGTGAGGAGGTGGTGCCCTACCTGCACGGGTGGGATTACTCCACCGGCCAGCAGGGGCGTCAGTTCTCCTGGCTGATGCAGCTCGCCCGTGGTGCCGCCGCCTCGGTGAAAGGCGACAGCGCTGGCACCAACTTCCGCCTGGGTCCGGCGCTTCATCAAAACCGCGCCGTTCCGGTGGTGAGCCCGGCCGCCGGAGCCTCTGCCGTCCAGCCGGCAAACATCGCTGCCAGTTCCATCACTCAGATGGCCAAGGGAATCGGCCAGAAGGCGCGTGTCTATCGCGTGGAAGTGAGCGGACTGAACAACTACCGCCTGCACAAGCGCAGTAACACCGTGCGCTTCGTGCCCTTCGACAAATTGCTGGAAGCCCAGCAGAGGATCCACCGCCAGGGCGGCCGCGTGGCCAGCGTCACTCCGGTGAACTGAGCGTCCCGCTTGGAAGTGGGCAACGGGGACTCCGCCTCCCCGCTGAGATCAGCCCGGCGGTTCGCTGCCGGGCTTTTTTCATGGAGAAGCAAAAAGGTTCGCCAGGGCACAGACATTCATGGCACCCGGGGATACGTTTCCATGTTCAAGTGACCCTTTGTGAAGCTCAGGCAAAGCCGAAGGGATTTCTTGCAGAATATCGCCGTGCTCAGCAAACGGGCACGCCTGAGTGATTACGGGAATCAGCAAAACAGCGGCTTTCCTCCAACATCAACCCGGTGATGGATCGACAACCCTGCAGACGCTTCCCCTTGTCATCTCACCCCCTTACCCACCCACTCCCGACGACGTCCGTCGAGAACAGGAGCTAATCAATGTTCGACGCCTTCACCAAGGTCGTTGCGCAGGCTGATGCCCGCGGCGAATTCCTCAATGCCGGTCAGATTGATGCTCTCTCCGCCATGGTGGCCGAGAGCAACAAGCGCATGGATTCCGTCAACCGCATCACCTCCAACGCTTCCAAGATCGTCACCAACGCCGCTCGCGAACTCTTCGAGCAGCAGCCCGCTCTGATCGCCCCCGGCGGCAACGCCTACACCCATCGCCGCATGGCTGCCTGCCTGCGCGACATGGAGATCGTTCTCCGCTACATCACCTACGCAACCTTCACCGGTGACGCTTCGGTGCTCGAGGACCGCTGCCTCAACGGCCTCCGCGAAACCTACCTGGCCCTCGGCGTCCCCGGCGCTTCCGTGGCTGAAGGCATCCGCAAGATGAAGGACGCCGCCCTCGCCATCGCCAACGATCGCAACGGCATCACCCCCGGCGACTGCTCCGCCCTGATGTCCGAAATCGGCACCTACTTCGATCGGGCCGCCGCCGCCGTCGCCTGATCGCGACTCTCTTCGGTTCCACTCACTTCACTCCAATCCAATGAAGACCCCCCTCACCGAGGCCGTCGCAGCCGCCGATTCCCAGGGCCGCTTTCTCTCCAACACCGAGCTGAACGCTGCCTTCGGTCGTTTCGAGCGCGCCAAGAACGCCCTCGAGGCTGCCAAGGCCCTCACCGCCAAGGCTGACGAGCTCGTCAACGGCGCTGCCCAGGCCGTCTACAACAAGTACCCCTACACCACCCAGCAGCAGGGTGCCAACTTCGCCTCCGACGCCCGCGGCAAGGCCAAGTGTGCCCGTGACATCGGTTACTACCTCCGTCACATCACCTACTCCCTGGTTGCTGGTGGCACCGGCCCCCTCGACGAGTACCTGATCGCCGGTCTCGACGAGATCAACCGCGCCTTCGACCTCTCCCCCTCCTGGTACGTCGAGGCCCTCAACTACATCAAGGCCAACCACGGCATCGCCGGTGACCCTGGCGTCATCGCCAACAACTACATCGACTACGCCATCAACGCTCTCTCCTGAGCCTCGATCCCCGTCGATCCTTCAGGGCCCCTCTCAGGGGCCCTTTTTTTCGTGACGCTCTCTTCGCTCAGCTCCCGGAATGAAGGGGTCGTGGTGGCACGATCGATGGCCACGCGTTCCAACGGGCCATGGCCCCCTCCGATCTCGATGCCTCGATCCCGCTGACCGGCGCAGGCGAGCCGATCAGCGAAGCGGAGGCGCTGCGCCGTTTGCGCCAGAGCGAAGACCTTTCGCTTCAGTACTACGCCGCCTGGTGGCTGGGTCGGATGCGCAGCAGCCATCCCGAGGCGGTGCCGCTGCTGCGCATGGCCCTGCAGCAGCGGCAGAGCGAGGATCCCAGCATCGGCGTGGGCACCAACGCCGTGGCCCGCAATGCGGCACGCGCCCTCGGCAAGCTGGGCCAGCCGGAAGCCATCCCCGACCTGCTGGCGGCCCTCGAGGACGAGGACGACGGTCTGCGAGAAGCGGCCGCGCGCGCGCTGGGTCAACTGCGGGCCGAGGAAGCGGTAGAGCCGATCTGCTCCCGGCTGGCCAGCGGACCGCAGGGAGCCGGAGCGCCACGGGAGAACAGCCCGAAGCTGCGGGAGCCCTGCGAGGCCCTGATCGAGGCCCTCGGCGACATCGGCAGCCCTCGTGGCGCCGTGGTGGAGGTGATCGTTCCCTTCCACGGCCATGAGCGACCGATCATCCGTGCCGCCGCCGCCCGCGCCCTGCTGCAGCTCACCGGCGAGCGGCGCTGGGGGGAGAGCCTGCTGGAGCTGCTCGTCCATCCCTCGCTGCAGGTGCGCAGGGCGGCTCTGATGGATCTGGGGGCGGTGGGCTGGCGACCGGCACTCGAGCCGATCCGTGGCACCCTGGCCGAGAACAGCCTCAAGCTGATCGCCCTGCGGGGCCTGGTGGAGCAGGGGCAGGGCGAACCCGGTGCCGAAGCGGTGCTGGCAGTGATGGACGAGCTCCTGTGACGTTGGCGCTCCTGCCCCACTCCCGACCCATGACGCTGTGATGATGAGCGCGAAGACGAGTACGACCCTGATCAAAGCGGTCCAGGAGGCGAGCACCGCCCAGGAGCTGCTCGCGGCAGCCCAGGCCCTGGCCGCCGCCGCCGCTCCCGAGATGGAGCCAGAGGCGGTGAGCTGCCTGGTGGACCTTCTCGGTTACAACAACCCCGGCGCAGCCGTGGCGGCGGTCGACGGACTGATCGCGATCGGCCCCGCTGCCGTTGCCCCCCTGCTGGAAGGGTTGGACGAACACAACTACGGCGCCCGGGCCTGGGCCGTACGTGCCCTGGCAGGCATCGGCGACGTACGAGGCCTTGATCTGCTGGAGTCGGCCCTGGGGAATGACATCGGACCCAGCGTGCGCAGGGCGGCGGCCCGCGGACTCGGGCAGCTGCGCTGCGACAACCTCCCGTCAGGCGAGCAGGAGATGATCCGTGAGCGCTGCCTCGTGGCCCTCGAACGCGGCAAGGCGGATGGGGAGTGGGTGGTGCGTTACGCCGTGGCGGTGGCGCTGGAGGGCCTTGCCCTGCCGCTGGCAGGCTCTTCTCTCCACGCCAGGATCCGCGCGGGCCTGGAGCGACTGGCCGATCCCGCCGGTGAGGACATCCCTGTGGTGCGCCAGCGCGCGCAGCTTGCCCTGCAACGTCTCACCGCTTCCACCCCATCCCCATGACCCCGTCCCCCCAGCCCGTCCGGGTACTGTTCGTCTGCCTAGGCAACATCTGCCGCTCCCCGGCTGCCGAAGGCGTGTTCCTCGATCTGCTCGCCCGAGAGGGGCTGGGCGAGGCGTTCGTGGTGGATTCCGCGGGAACCGGCGGCTGGCACACCGGCAAGCGGGCAGACGCCCGGATGCGGGCGGCGGCATCCCGGCGGGGCATCCACCTGCCCAGCCGGGCCCGCCAACTCGAAGCCTCCGACCTGGAGACCTTCGATCATGTGCTCACGATGGATGCGGACAACCTCGCCGCAGTGCGCCGGCTCGCCGCCGCCCACGGGATGGCGGCCGGCCATGTCCGGCCCCTGCTGAGCCACGGCAGCACAGCTGGGATGAAAGAAGTGCCCGATCCCTACTACGGCGGCGCCGAAGGCTTCGAACACGTGCTGGATTTGCTCGAGGACGCTTGCCGCGGCCTGCTGGCGGAGCTGCGCCCACGCTCCCGTCAGGTGGATTCGCGCTGAGCTGCGGGCCAGGCCTCCTCGGGCACCCGCTCGCGGAACAGGGCCACCAGGGCCTCGATCACCGCCTCGATCTCCATGCCGTCGGTGACCAGCTCGGCCGCATCCTCCGCCTGACGCAGGGGCGCCACCTCCCGGGTGGAATCGAGGCGATCCCGCTCGGCGATCTGCGCCTCCAGCTCCGCCAACGAGGGCACCGGGAAGCCCCGCTCGGCCAGATCCCTGGCGCGGCGCCGCGCCCGCTCGGCCACAGTGGCGGTGAGAAAAACCTTGCACTCAGCATCGGGAAACACGGCCGTGCCGATGTCACGGCCTTCGGCCACCAGCCCGCCCCGCTCGCCCAGGGCCTGCTGCTGGCGCGTGAGGGCCTCCCGCACGCAGGCATGGGCGGCCACGGCCGAGACCTCGGCCGTGACCTCGGGGCTGCGGATCGCAGAGGTGACCTCATGGCCGTTGACCCACACCCGCTGCTCACCATCGGGCCCCGGCTCCAGCCGGAGATCCAGGCCCACGAGGCAGGGAGCCACGGCGGCCGCATCGACTGGATCGATGCCCTGGTGCTGCACCCACCAGGTGACGGCGCGGTACATGGCGCCGGTATCGAGGTAGACCAGGCCCAGCTGGCGGGCGAAGGCGCGCGTCACGGTGCTCTTGCCGGCACCGGCGGGGCCGTCGATGGCGACGATCGGAGGGCGGGACATCAGGAACAGGTGATCGATCAGGCGGCTGGGGCCGCAGTGAACCGCCGCGGCCAGGAGGGCCAGTCCCTGCGCACGTTGCAGCGGCCTCAATGTATGTGGCTCCACAAGCTGCACGTACTCCACGGCGAGACCGGCGCTCTCCAAGGCTGCACGCACCCCGCCGATCAGACACCCGGCTTCGCGCTCGCCGTGGCCATGAGCCGCCCGGGCATCCCGCAGGGCCCTGGGCAGAGCGGCGGCAGCCAGGCGCTGGCGGGGATCCAGGTAGCGGTTGCGTGAACTGAAGGCAAGGTCGTCGGTCTCGCGGACCGTGGCGACCCCTCGCAGCCGGGTTGTCAGGCCGAGGTCGGTCACCACCCGGCGGAGGATCAGCAACTGCTGCCAGTCCTTCTCGCCGAAGAAGGCCCGCTCGGGCCGCACCAGGGCAAACAGCCGACACACCACCGTGGCCACCCCATCGAAATGACCGGGGCGCGTGCTGCCGCACAAAGCCCCCTGAAGAGCCTGAGGCGGCTGCACCCGGGTCAGGCCTTCCGCCCCCTCCGGATAGATCTCCCCCTGGGACGGAGCAAACAGGGCATGGGCGCCTGCGGCGGCAGCCAGCGCAGCATCGGCGCTGAGGTCGCGGGGGTAGCGCTCGAAATCCTCGTGGGGGCCGAACTGCAGCGGATTCACAAAGACGCTCACCAGAACCCGCGGGCTGGCACTGGCCGTGACAGATCGCGCAGCCCGTTCAATCAAACGGGCATGTCCTTCGTGCAGGGCGCCCATCGTGGGCACGAAGTGGAGCGGCGAGCCGGAGGCACGGCGACGCCAATCGGCCAGGGCGGCCCGGGACTGCAGCAGCTCCACCGTCGATCAGCTCCCCCGGACTATGGAAAGGCCCATCCGCCAATCTGACGGATGGGCCTGGGGGAAACGATCCCACGCTTGGGGGGGACTCAGTTCAGGACTTCCAGCCGAACCTGGGCAACACCACTGGAAACGACCCCCAACTCGGTGGCAGCGCCATGGGCGAGGTCGATGATGCGGCCACCATGGAAGGGACCGCGATCGTTGATGCGGACCACGGTGCTCCGGCCGTTGTAGAGGTTGGTGACGCGAACGCGGGTGCCGAACGGCAGCGAGCGATGGGCTGCTGTGAGAGTGCCCGGGCGGAACACCTCACCATTGGCGGTTCGGTTGCCGTAGAAGCCCGGTCCATACCAGCTGGCCTGACCACTCATCACACGACCCGCCGAGGCGATCTGCTGACCCTGGGCGAGAGGTGTGGGAGGAATCTGGCGAAGGAACTTCTCGTCCCAGCTCGGAGCGACATCGGAGTCGAAGATGGCCAGACGGCCGTCCGCTTCGGAGACGGAGGAGAAGGAACCGGCCAGGGCAGGGGTGGCAACACCGCTGCCGGCGATCAGGAGGGCGGCGGCGCCCAGCAGTTGGAGGGAACGCATAACGAACGAAACAAGCTGGCAAGAGAGCCGGGACGGGCAGAGACGCCAGAACTCCGGATAGATTTGTTCGCTAGGACTGCCCGATTGGGGCATAGGCCGTTACGAATTAGCCGAACGAGTTCCTTACAGAAATTGACGACGTGGCAAAGGTAACGGGTGTCGCCGCACGAGAAAAGTCCAGAGAGGCGGGGCACAGAACGATCAGAATTCGTCATGCTTTGCCCCGATCCTGGACTCCACAGGCCTGGCCACCCCTCAACCGTCGGGCCAGAGATCAGGAAATCTGATTCGTGCAATCAGCCAACCTGATCGATGATTGTGCCGATCCTGTGGCCGTCCACCAGCTGTCGGCGCCGCCGTTGCAAGATCGGTTCAGAACCGCCCGCGCAGGCCATGGACTACCGCACAGCAGGCGTCGATGTAGTGGCCGGCCGCGCCTTTGTGCAGCGGATCCGCTCCAGTGTTGAGGCGACCCGCCGGCCTGAGGTGGTGGGCGGCCTGGGCGGCTTCGGCGGCCTCTTTCGCTTGCCCGGGGGGATGCGTCGCCCGCTGCTGGTAGCCGGCACCGATGGGGTGGGCACCAAGCTCGAGCTGGCCCAGGCCCACGGGCGGCACCACGACGTGGGCATCGATCTGGTGGCGATGTGCGTCAACGACGTGATCACCAGCGGAGCCGAGCCGCTGTTCTTCCTCGACTACATCGCCACCGGCAAGCTCAGCCCGGAGGCGATGGCAACAGTGGTGGAAGGCATCGCCGAGGGCTGCCGCCGCAGCGGCTGCGCCCTGCTGGGTGGTGAAACCGCCGAGATGCCTGGGTTCTACGAGCCGGGGCGCTACGACCTGGCGGGCTTCTGCGTGGCGGTGGTGGAGGAGGAAGAGCTGATCGATGGCTCGGCGATCAGGGCCGGCGACCGGATCGTGGCCGTGGCCAGCAGCGGCGTGCACAGCAACGGCTTCAGCCTGGTGCGTCGGATTCTCGAGTCGTCCCCCTCCGCAGCCACCAACAGCCTCGAACCGGAGCCAACACCCCTGATCGATCGGCTGCTCGCCCCCACGGCGCTCTACGGCTCGCTGGTGCGGGCCCTGCGGCAAGCGGCCCTGCCCGTGCGGGGCATGGCCCACATCACCGGGGGCGGCTTGCCGGAGAACCTGCCCCGCTGCCTGCCCTCCGGGCTCCACGCCCGCATCGATCCCAGCAGCTGGGAGAGGCCCGCCCTGTTCCGCTGGCTGCAGCAGCAAGGGGAGGTGCCCGAGCCGGACATGTGGAACACTTTCAACCTCGGGGTCGGGTTCTGTGTGGTGGTGCCAGAGGAGGTTGAAGCCACTGTGCTGGCCATCTGCCGCGACCAGGGGCATCAGGCCTGGAGACTCGGCAGCGTGGTCACGGGAGAAGCCCCAGCTGAGGGCCTGGCGGGATTGCCGTACGACGCACCCGCCTGTGGCGGAGAGGACACTCCCTAGGCTCCGGCCATGCAGCAGGGGGCGGATCCGCCTTCGCCACCCGTCCCTGCTTCTCTCTACCCATACGTCGTCAGATCCGGAATGTTCACCAGCTCGAACCGCATCACCCGCCGCCGCAGTTCCGCCGGGCCGGTGCCGCCCCAGCGCCCCCAGCAGCCGCGGCCGCGGTTCCGGGAAGGCGGCGCCCGTGAAGGAGGTGGCCAGCGTCCCACCTTTCTGACCCTGAGGGACCACGGCAAGGTGTACGTCGCGGATCTGCCGCGGCTCTCCGACGGTCAGCTGAGCCAGATCGCCCGGGAGGCGCAGGAGGTGCTCGACAGCCTCAACCGACGCCTGCAGGAGCTCGAGGCCCAGCTCCAGCTCAGCGAGCTGGAACTGGACACCCGCATCCGCGCCACCACCAAGCGTGACGTGACGGAACGCTTCCTGACGGCAATCGCCCAGGAGCAGGATCTGCGCCGCAGCAATCCCTCCCTGCGGGCGGCCGCCGGCGAATCGCTGGCCCGGGCCTTCCTGGAGCTGGCCCGCCACCGGCTGCCCGGCTCCACCTTTGATTCCCTGCTGCAGGAGGCCCTGGCCGCGTGCGGACCGAGCGCTGATGGGGGCAGTCCCCCGGAGGAGGATCCTCAGGTGATGCGTCTGCTTGAGCGCCAGGAGGAACCCCAGCCGCGACCGGAAGTGCTGCCGGTGGTGCTCACGCCCGATCCTGCGGCCACGGTTCGCTCCAGCTGAGGGGGCCCTGCCCTTTTACTCCCTCCGGGAGTCGGCCCTCAGGCGCTCTGGAAGGGATTGGCAGGCATGCGGGCCCGGCAGGCGAACGCCAGCCGGTCCAGCTCCTCACTCTCATCGTTGCTGAGTTGCCACGCCAGGGCGCCAGCAGCAGCTTCCACCTGATCCACCGTGCGCAGACCGACGATCGGCAGCGCCCGGTGGGATCGACACCAGTTGAGCGCCACGGCTGCAGGGGTGGTTCGGTGGGTGCGGGCGATGCGATCCAGCGCCTGCAGCAGGGGCTGCACACCGACCCACAAACGGCGAAACAGAAGGCCACGCGGGCCGGCGGGAGCCTCCAGCCGCCCTGGCGAGCGGGCCAGCAGCCCCAGGGCCAGGGGGCTGTAGGCGATCACTTCGATGCCCAGGTCGCGGCAGACGGCGACAGCACCGCCGGGGAGCAGCGCCTCCGGGGCCAGCAGCGACAGCTGAATCTGCAGGCTGCGCAGCGTTACCCCCCGCTCAGCCAAGCGGCGGTGCAGGGCCGTCAGCCGCCGAGGCCCGAGGTTCGACACGCCCAGCTCGCGCACCTCACCCCGCTGCACCCGATCCGCCAGGCCATCCACGAGCGGTCCCTCCTGCCAGGGGGCGTAGCGGGCCGTGCTCCAGTGCAGCTGCACGCGATCGAGCTTGCCCTGCAACCGCTGCCGCGAGGCCGCCAGGGCCCGCTCGAAGCCGCTCCGCCCCAGCCGCCAGGGGAAGGGCGCCAGCTTGGTGGCCACGATGAGCCGCTGACGCTCCGCTGGCGGAAGGGAAGCACAGCAGCGGCCCAGCAGGACTTCGCTGCGACCACCGAAGCGCCCTGTGCCATAGGAGTCGGCCGTGTCGAAGAAGGTGAATCCGCGGCTGACCGCCCGCTGGAAGGCCGCTTCCAGCTGGTCGTCCCGGGCGGGGTCGTAACCCCAGAGGAACTGATTCCCCCAGGCCCAGGTGCCCATGCCGATGCCGGGGACAGGGCCACGGGGGTCGATGGGCATGACGCGGAAACGTTGGGTATGTCGCCATGATCAACCCTGCTTCGTTGCCGCCGCCGGCCGTGCCCGTCCCCCAGCCCCCGTGCCGCGAAAAGGCATCCCAAGCGGCCCCCACGCCGGGCGCCACCCCCTCCCCCAGCGTCTCCACCCCTCAGCCGTCTTCCCCCGAACCCGTTCTCTGCGGTCACTGCGGCCGCACCGCAACCAATGGCATCACCTGCGAGGGGATGTGCGTGGCCGACTCGGGTTACTGACGCGCGGTGGAATTGGGCCGCGCTGCCTGTGGGCTGCAACCGACAAGGCTCGCCCGTAACGGGGGGACACTCACCGTCCTCATCGTTCTGTTGGCTGGCTTCAGCGGGCCGCCGCTCTCGGCACGGGCCCAGGGAGAGGTAGCTGGCTTTGGCCGCTGGGAGCAGAGCCTGCGCCGCTGTCGGATCGAGCGGACCTCGTCCGGTGGCTCAACCGCATCCGAACCGCAGCGCGGTGTGATCGCCGCTCAGAGCTGCCAGCGCCTGCGCCTGGATCAGCAGCTTGAGGGGCTGCTGGTGGTGCGCTGGGTGAGCGGCGCCGCCGGCGGTCGCTTTGCCAGTCGTCAGCTCCTGTTCGCGGGCCTGCTGGACCAGGCCAGTCCGGCTCTGCGCTGCAGCGCGGAGGGGTCGTGCCGGCCAGTCGGGGCGATGGCGGTATGGGTGAGCCTGGTGGCCGAATCCGGATTTGACTCCCGTGGGCTCGCCCTCGGCCTGCCCAGCACCCGCAGGGTTCAGGGGTTGTGCCGGCTGCAGGGCCGGCGCTTCCAGTGCGAGGCCTCCGCCCCTGACGGCTCCCGCTGGCGGGCCGAGGGCAGCCCCTGAAGGGAGCCTCCGGGGCACCGGGGGCTCAGGGGATCGCGAACCAGGTGTTCAGGCGGCCCGGATTCCCCCCGGGATCGCCACCCGTGGTGATCACCGCATGGGGAACGCCCAGGGGGGAGGTCCACTCAAACCGGCAGAAGCCAGGACCGGTCTGGGAGCAGCTCTGGAGTTCGGGATAGAGATGGCAGCGTCGATCCAGGAGGATCGTGGAGCACACAGTGCTGCCGACACGGGGACGGTGCTTCCAACCCGCCGCCCTCAGGGCGAGCCTGGCTTCGCCGTAGGCCTGACCCGCGCGCATGGGGGGATCGTCGGGGGCTGCGCGGCCACGACCCGCCTCCGTGACGGCGGCGAAGGAAAGGCTGCCAGCCAGAGTGAAGGCGGCGAGGAGGCGGAGGAGCAGGCTGGGGGGTGCGCCGGCCCCGGGGGTGGGCATCGTGCGTCAGCCGGGGAACCGCACGGCGGGAGACGGCAGATCGGGGCAAGGCGTAAGCGTGTCGCTGAGAACCAGGCCCCGCTCGAGCAGGCGGATCCGCGACTCCTTGAGGCAGTACTTGCAGCCGCCCGTGGTCTGGAGATGCCGCTCCGGTGTGATACTGATCAGCTTCACCGGATGGCGGCGACAGCGGATGCGGATCGGCGTCTTGAAGCTCTTGTAAATGATCTCGGTGTAGTCGTAGTGGTCGCCGAAACGAGACAGGGCCCGGGCCAGGAAAATCTCTCGGCTGATCGGACTTCCCATGACGTGAATCCGGCCAGGCAACGCTAGACAGGGTCATGCATCCGGCACGCAGGGTTCGGTTTTCGTTACTTGGACCGAACCGACGCCCGGGCGACCTGAGGTCCTACAGAGGATCAAGCCGCATCAGGCACATGAAGGTCACCCATCTCGACGACGAGCATCTGCTTCGTCTGTCCTCCGAGGAAGTGGCCCTGCTCGTGGATCTCTGCCATGCCGCCGCCTTTTCCGATGAACTGGCCGCCGGCGAGGACACCCGCCGGCAGCTGCAGCGCTTCCTGGGGGACGTGCAGACGTCCCTGTTTGACACCGCGCAGAACGTGTGGCGCAGGCAGCGGGCCGCGGCCCTCAGAAGCGGCGGCTGAGCTGGGCCGTGGCGATCTGGGTCTCCCGCAGCAACGGCAGCAGGGCCACCATCAGCGCCAGCATCGCCACCGCGGCTGCCACCAGCACACCCGTGAGGGTGGCCGACTGAATCGCCCGCATCAGAAGGCGGCTGCGGCGCCGCAGGGAGGGCCCTGTTAAAGGCGGCACCCAGATTCGAACTGGGGGTAAAGGATTTGCAATCCTCTGCCTTACCACTTGGCCATGCCGCCGGCCGGGGAACCAGACTCCCCTCTGCGGATCGTATCAGCCATGGCATGTCCTCCCGTCTGCTGATCCTGAGCAACGGGCACGGGGAGGATCTGATCGCCCTGCGGGTGCTGGAGGCCCTCCAACGGCACGCTGGGATTCAGGAGGTTGCCGTGCTGCCGCTGGTCGGACTGGGCACGGCCTACGCCGCGGCCGAACGGCAGGGTCGGCTCCGGCGGATCGGGCCCCGGGGGCAGCTGCCCAGCGGCGGCTTCAGCAACCAGAGCCTGGGCGGGTTGCTGGCCGACCTGGGGGCAGGCCTGCCGGTTCTCAGCCTGCAGCAGTGGCGGCAGGTGCGGGACTGGGGCCGTGGGGGCGACCCGGTGCTGGCGGTGGGCGATCTGCTCCCCCTGGTGCTGGCCTGGAGCGGCGGCGGCCCCTACGGCTTCATCGGCACCCCCAAGAGCGACTGGACCTGGTCCAGCCCGCCGCCACCGGGCTGGGGCGCGTCCCCACTTGCTGACGCCTACCACCGGGCGAAGGGCAGCGAGTGGGATCCGTGGGAATGGGCCCTGATGGGTGCACGCCGCTGCCGGCTGGTGGCGGTGCGGGACCGGCTCACGGCCCGCGGACTGCGACGCCATGGCATCCAGGCCCTCGCGCCCGGCAATCCGATGATGGATGGCCTCGAAGCGCCGCCGCTCCCCGCCGCCCTCGCGCAGCGGCGCCGACTGCTGCTGCTGCCGGGCAGCCGGATGCCGGAGGCCCTGGGCAACCTGCGTCGGCTGCTGCCAGCCCTGCGGGACCCCAGGGAGCCCACCACCGTGCTGGTGGCCACCGGGGCCCGGCCCGATCCCCGCGACCTGGCCCCCCTGCTGGAGGCCGAAGGCTTCCTCCCGGCTCCAGCGGACCTTGATGGCGCCCGTGGCTGGGAACGGGGACACCTTCAGCTGCTGGTGGGCGCGGGCCGCTTCGCCGCCTGGGCTTCCTGGGCCGAGCTGGGGCTCGCCACCGCCGGCACCGCCACCGAGCAGCTGGTGGGGCTGGGGGTGCCGGCGCTGTCGCTGCCAGGACCAGGCCCCCAGTTCAAGGCCGGCTTCGCCCGGCGCCAGAGCCGGTTGCTGGGCGGGGCGGTGCAACCCTGCCGGAATGAAGAGGAGCTGGCGGCGCGCCTGGGCCAGCTGCTGGCGGATGAGAGCGAGCGAAGGCGGCTTGGGGGGATCGGCCGGCGCCGCATGGGTCCGAGCGGTGGCAGTGACCGGCTGGCGGCCCTGATCGAGGAACGGCTGCTGAGGCTCCCCGCCTGAGAGCAGGCCCTCTGCGGCTGCCAGGGATGATGGGGGCCGTCGCTTCCCCTTCCATGGCCGGCATCCCGGACCGGGCCTACAACGCCGCCTGCAGCCGGCTGGCCACGCGGCTGGGAATCAGCCAGGCGGCGGCCCGCCGCAAGGTGGACATCCGGGCGGCGGCGGAGGGCCTGAAGGAAGCTGACGCCAAACGGGAGCTGGCGGAGCGGATGCTGGCGGAGGCCGACAGCGCCGGGGTGGACAACGGCCTGCTGCTCACCTCGATGCTCGAAGCGGTCGGCAACGATGAGAACTTCATGATCGAAGACTGAGACGCGGCGCCAGGGAGGAGAGTCCGCGACCGGGAGGAGGTCCTGCGGCAGGGCCTCAGTGCTCGAAGGTGCGCTCGAAGCGCAGGCGGTCCAGGTCGGCGAACACCGGGATACAGGCGAAGCAGCGGAGCGCCAGGTCCCACCGCTCCTCGCGGCGAAGCATCGCCTCCAGCCGGTCGCGGGCGGCCAGGAGCCAGCGCACGTCACCGGCGGCATAGGCCAGCTGGGCCTCGCTGAGCTCCTCCACCCGGCCCCAGTCGGAACTCTGGGCCTGCTTGTCGAGTTCCACCCCCACCAGCTCGTTCACCACGTCCTTGAGGCCGTGACGCGGCGCATAGGTGCGGGCCAGCCGGCTGGCGATCTTGGTGCAGAACACGGGCGCCACCGCGATCGAGAGGTTCTCCGCCAGGGCTGCCACATCGAAGCGGGCGAAGTGGAAAACTTTCTCGATGGCCGGGCTCTCCATCAGAGCCCTGAGGTTGGGTGCCTCGCTCTGGCCGCGGGCCAGCCGCAGGCAGCAGACATTGTCGGCATCGTCGGCGATCTGCACCAGGCAGAGCCGGTCGCGGCCATGGACCAGACCCATGGCCTCGGTGTCCACCGCCAGGGCACGGGCCCCCTGATACACGGCCAGCCATTCCGCATCCAGATCTCCGTCGAACACGGCGAAGCGCGAGGGGGGAGCCGCAGCGGGGGCCTGGGTCATCAGCAGAGAAAAGGGTGACGGATCCCATCGTGGCCCACGGCCGCTGGCCAGGGGTGAGAATGGGCGCCCGATCACTGCGGCCCCGACGATGCCCACCCTGGGGTCCACCCTTCTGCTCACCCTGCTGCTGGCCATCGGCCTGGTGTTCTTCCTGCGAGCCGCCAGCAAGGACCGCACCACGGTGGTGGAAGTGCATTCCCCGAAGCCTCCGGTGGAGGTGCTCGAGGGTCTGAGCGGCTGGCTCACGGAGCGGGGCTGGACACCCAAGGCCACCGATCCCGAGCGCCGGCTGCTGCAGTTCAGCGGCCAGGTGAGGGCCAGTGGCGCCCTGGCCCTGCTCCTGTCCCTCCTGGGCGCGGTGGGTGCCGCCTGCCTGGGGCTCGTGCTGCGCCAGCTGATGCCCGATCTGGGCGGATGGCCCCTGCTGCTTGCCCTGCTCGGCCCCGTCGCCGGCCTGATCTACCGCCGCCGGGCCGCCCGCCCCGAGAGCCTGGAGCTGCGGCTGGTGAACGACGAGGCATCGGAGGGCAGCACCCTGCGGCTGCGGGCCCACCGCGACGAACTGATCGCCATCGAGCGCGACCTGGGGCCGGTGCTCCAGCTCGCCAGCGACGGCTCCCTGCTCCATTCCCCGATCTGATCCCGAGGCTGTCGATGCACACCTTCCCCCACCGCCACGGCCGCCTGTCCCTGGTGCTCTCGGCGGCCCTGCTCCTGGCCGGACCCGCCGCCGAGGCCCAGCAGCTCGCCAATCTCGGCACGCCCACCGGCGTGGCGCCCATGGCGCCCGGAACGATCGACCCGCTGCTGGGGGTCCGCAGCCCCCTGCCCAAGGACTGGATCGGCCTGCGCCAGCTTGCCGCCAGCACACCGATCCTGGTGCTGGCGGGCCATGCTGATTCCCAGGGCATCAGCGGCTCCGGCACCAGCGGTGCCGCCGTGGCGGCCGGCGCGGCGCCGATGTACCCAGGCATCACCGACGAGCATTACTGGAACCTGGTGATCGCCCATGCGGTGACCACCCTGGGGCAGCAGCGGGGCCTGAACATCCGCTTCCACAAGCCGCCGGTGCGCACCATCGTCGACGGCGACGCCCCCGGCACCAACTGGAGCGTGGGCCGGGACCACGCCGCCGCCGGTGGCTACGCGCTGGAGATCCATTTCGATGCCTGGGGCCCCTCCGGCGTGGGCTCGGGCCTGATCCCGCCCCTGCACACCGCCTTCAGCACGATCGACGAGCAGCTGGCCCGCGAGTTCGGCGCCTATCCGATGACCTTCCGCGACCGCCTCGGCGGCCCGAAACGGGGCATCGCCCTGCTGGAGGTGGGCAAACTCGAGGGACAGCTCGAGGCCTCTCTGCGCGATCCCCGCACCCGCCCCCGCACGGTGAGCGCGATCGCCTCCCGCATCGTGGACGCGATCGAGCGCGGTCTGGGCCGGACAGGCCGACCCAGCGTGGCCGAGCGCGAGAACCTCAGGCCACGGCGTGGTGCGGGGCGCACCGCTCGGCCAGGCTCGAATCCCCCAGCCAGTTCTGGGGACGGGTGAAGACATCGGTGAGCAGGGCCTCACGGCTGCCCACCTCCACCGCGTAGCCGTACTCCCAGCGCACCAGCGGAGGCAGCGACATCAGGATCGACTCGGTGCGGCCATTGGTCTGCAAACCGAAGATCGTGCCGCGGTCGAACACAAGGTTGAACTCCACGTAGCGACCACGTCGGTACAGCTGGAACTGGCGCTCCCGCTCGCCCCAGGGCAGCCCCTGGCGGCGTTCCACGATCGGCACGTAGCTGGGCAGGAAGGCGTTGCCGCAGGCCGAGGCGAGAGAGAACAGCTTCTCCCAGCTCTGCTCGATCGGCCCCACGGCCCTGCTGGCGGCCGCGGCCGGACCCTCGGGATCCTGGCCCTTGTACAGCACACCGCCCGGGTCCTGGTAGTCGTAGAAAATGCCGCCCACCCCGCGCGTCTCGCCGCGGTGCCGCAGGAAAAAGTATTCGTCGCACCACGGCTTGAACACCGTGTAGTAAGCGGGATCAACCCCGTCGCATGCGGCCTTGAGGGTGGCGTGGAAGTGGCGCGCGTCGTCGAGGAAGGGGTAGTAGGGGGTGAGGTCCGCGCCGCCCCCGAACCACCACACCGGACCGGCCTCGAAATAGCGGTAGTTGAGATGGACCGTGGGGATGTAGGGACTGCGAGGGTGCAGCACCATCGAGGTGCCGGTGGCGAACCAGCGCTGCCCCTCCGCCTCGGGGCGCTGGCTGAGGATTGAGGGGGGCAGCCTGTCGCCTTCCACCTCGGAGAAGTTCACGCCGCCCTGCTCGAACACCCGGCCGGCCTTCATCACCCGCGAGCGACCACCGCCCCCTTCGGGCCGCTCCCAGCTCTCCTCCTGGAAGCGGCCCTCGCCGTCGAGCTGCTCCAGGCCGGCACAGATCGAATCCTGCAGCCCCATCAGCAGGGCCCGGGCGCGGGCACGGGAATCGGCGGGGGGCATCTCCATGGAGCGTCGGTGCGGGCCGTGAACACCTTTTCAGGCCGGGGGTCCCCGGCACAAGCGCCCGAGAGCCTCTGTCACGGGCAGGGCTTCTAGGATCCCGGTCCCTCTCCCAGGAATGCAGCGCCGGATGGCCAGCGACGACCAGGCCCACGCCGCCCTCGCGGCCGTCCGGGATGCCGGCAGCGGCCGCAGCCTTCTGGAGCTCGGCTGGATCCAGGCCGTGCGGGTGCAGACGGGGCGGGCCCTGTTCCGCCTGGCCCTGCCCGGCTACGCGAACGCCCAGCGCGACCGCATCGCCAGCGAGGCCCGCGCCGCCCTGCTCGCCCTTGAGGGCATCGACGACGTGCAGATCGAGCTGGCCCAGCCGGAGGCTCCGCCGTCGTCGGGGCCGATCGGGGGAGCGGGCCATGGAACGGCGCCCGGCCAGCTGCCGGAACGCCAGGGGATCCCCGGCGTGGCCCGTGTGATCGCCGTGAGCAGCGGCAAAGGGGGCGTTGGCAAGAGCACCGTGGCCGTGAACCTGGCCTGCGCCCTGGCGGATTCCGGCCTGCGGGTGGGGCTGCTCGATGCCGACATCTACGGCCCCAACGCCCCCACCATGCTCGGGGTGGCCGACCGCACGCCGGAGGTGCGCGGCAGCGGCAACGAGCAGATCCTCACGCCCATCGACACCTGCGGCATCGCCATGGTGTCGATGGGGCTGCTGATCCAGGAGAACCAGCCCGTGATCTGGAGGGGGCCGATGCTCAACGGCATCATCCGCCAGTTCCTCTACCAGGTGGACTGGGGCGAGCGGGATGTGCTGGTGGTGGATCTTCCCCCCGGCACCGGCGATGCCCAGCTGAGCCTGGCCCAGGCCGTGCCGATGGCCGGCGTGGTCATCGTCACCACGCCCCAGCAGGTGTCGCTGCAGGATGCCCGCCGCGGCCTGGCGATGTTCCTGCAGATGGGGGTGCCGGTGCTCGGTGTGGTGGAGAACATGACGGCCTTCGTACCCCCGGACGCGCCGGATAGGCGCTACGAGCTCTTCGGCAGCGGCGGCGGACAGCGGCTGGCCGACGAAGCCGATGTGCCGCTGCTGGCCCAGCTGCCGATGGAGCTGCCGGTGGTGCAGGGGGGCGACAGCGGGCGGCCGGTGGTGCTGGCCTCCCCCCAGTCGGTGAGTGCCGCCGCCTTCCGCGCCCTGGCCCAGGAGCTCTCCACCCGCTGCGCCCTCCGGCCGCTGCCCGCCTGATCCGGTGGTGGCCCTGAGCGCCCGCGGGCGGATGGTACCGGCGGGCGGCCGCCTGCAGCGCCGCAACCGCCGTCTGATCGACTGGGTTCTCTGGGGGGTTCCCCTCGGGCTCACCTTTGTGGCGGGCATCCTGATCGCCAGCACCCAGAGGGAGGCGGAGTACGCCGAGTGGTATCAGCACTGGATCACGGCGGCGGTGGGGATGGTCCTCGCCCTGCTGCTGGCGCGGGTGCCCATCCAGCGGCTGCTGAGTCTGCAATGGCCGATCTACGGCCTCACGGTGGCGAGCCTGATCGCTGTGCGTGTGATCGGCACCTCCGCCCTCGGTGCCCAGAGCTGGATCAACATCGGTGGCTTCTATGTTCAGCCCTCGGAGTTCGCCAAGCTTGCGGCCATCCTGCTGCTGGCCGGGGTGCTGGCCCGCTATCCGGTGGAACGCCCGGTTGATCTGCTGCGGCCGGCGGCGGTGATCGGCCTGCCCTGGGTGCTGGTCTTCATCCAGCCCGACCTGGGGACCTCCCTGGTGTTCGCTGCCGTGCTGCTCACGATGCTCTTCTGGGCCGGCATGCCGCTGGCCTGGGTGGTGCTGCTGCTCTCCCCGCTCGCCACGGCAATCCTGTCGGGCACCCTGCCCTGGGCCCTGGCCGGCTGGATTCCGCTGATGGGCTGGGTCGCCTGGCGCTCCCTGCCCTGGAAGCGGCTCGCCCTCAGCGTGGTGCTAGCGGTGCAGGGGGTCTTCGCCCTGGCCAGCCCCTGGCTGTGGAGCCATGGCCTCAAGCCTCACCAGAGGGACCGGCTGGTGATGTTCCTCGATCCCTCCAAGGATCCGCTCGGTGGGGGGTATCACCTCCTGCAGAGCAAGGTGGGCATCGGCTCGGGTGGACTCTGGGGCACGGGCCTGATGAACGGCATGCTCACCAAGCTGCGCTTCATCCCGGAGCAGCACACCGATTTCATCTTCAGTGCGGTGGGCGAGGAGACAGGCTTCATCGGCTCCACCCTGATGGTGCTGGCCTACGCCCTGCTCTGCCATCGGCTGCTGCGGATCGCGAGCCGCGCCCGAACCGACGTGGAGTCGCTGGTGGTGGTGGGCGTGGGTGCGATGCTGATGTTTCAGGTGGTGGTCAACATCTTCATGACCATCGGGCTCGGGCCGATCACCGGCATCCCCCTCCCCTGGGTGAGCTACGGGCGTTCCGCCATGCTCGTGAACTTCATCTCCCTCGGTTTCTGTGCCTCGGTGGCACGCCGCGGCCGGGAGAGCCAGCGCTGGTGGTGAGCCTGCACGACCTGCGTAGCCTGCTGGGCGCCGGGGTTCCGGCAGGCCGTTGCGATGAGGATGCGGTGCGTCGGCAGTGGTGGGCGGGCCTCGCCACCCTGCAGGACGACCTGCTCCCGGCAACAGGAACGCCGGATGGGAGCGGAAAGCGCCGGGGCGTCTGGCTGGCGGCGCCCCTGCCGGCGCTCTATGAGCCCTCGCTGCTGGCGGACCTGCAGGGCTGGGTGTGGGCGCCGGAGGCGATCGAGCGGCTGCTGCCGGGCGGCGCACCCCTGCTGCCCGTGAGCCGTCCTGGCCGGCAGGCGGATCAGGCAGCCGCCTTCCATCGCCTGCCGCTGCACGAGGAGGACGGCACCGATCCGCTGCTGCTGCTGATCACCCCGCGCCTGCAGGTGGCCCTCGCCCTCGATGGCTCCGCAGAGGCCCGCCGGCTCTTGGCCCGCTTCGACGCCGACGTGCTCTCCTCGGCCCTCGACCTGCTGGATCGGCGGCTGCAGAAGGAGGCCCCGGCCGAGGCCCAGCGACTGCGCCAGCATCTGCAGGCGCTGGGGCCGCTGCACAACGATGCCGCCCAGGGTTTGCGGTTCTGGCCCCTGGTGGCAGAACGCCTGGCCGCTATGGCGCCCAGCGTCACCCTGCAGCCCCTCGTGCCGGCGACCGAGACCGCTGGCGGGTCCGAGGAGGCAGGAGAGGATGCCGCCGCCCGCAGCGAACTGGCCCTGCTGGAGGCCCTCACCCATGAGGTGCGCACCCCCCTGGCCACGATCCGCACCCTGATCCGCTCCCTGCTGCGGCGCGGCGATCTGCCCGCGGTGGTGCGCCAGCGGCTGGAGCAGATCGACGGCGAATGCAGCGAGCAGATCGACCGCTTCGGGCTGATCTTCCTGGCAGCTGAGCAGCAGCGACAGCCCGGACCGGGCCAACCCCTGACTGCCAGCGATCTGGCCCGCACCGATCTGAGCGCCCTGCTGCTGCAGCTCCAAGACCTGTGGCAGCGCCAGCTGGCCCGCCGGGATCTGGAACTGGAACTGGTGATCGCACCCGATCTGCCACCGGTACTCAGCGACCCCTCCCGTCTGGAAACAATGCTCGGCGGCCTGATGGACCGCTTCAGCCGCAGCCTGCCCGCCGGTAGCCGCGTGCGCCTGAGCCTGCAGCCCGCGGGCCCCCGCCTCAAGCTGCAGCTCACCAGCGACGATCCCCCCGGCGAGGACGACGGCCGCCCCGAGCGCGGCCCGGCGGGGAAGCGGGTGGGCCCGGTGCTGAGCTGGAACCCTGGCACCGGCAGCCTGCAGCTCAGCCGGCAGGCCACCCGCCAGCTGTTCCATCGCCTGGGAGGCCGCCTCACCGAGCGGGGAGGCAGCAGCCTGACCGTGTTCTTCCCGCTGGCCTAGGGCCTTTGTTGACGGGTGTGAAGAGTGCCCGAAGGCGCCGCTGTGCCCCTGAAACACGGTGCTAGTTTCCGCCTGAAACGGTCTGCACGAGCCATGCCTGCAACGGCGCTGAGCGGTCAACTTCCGAAGTACATCGGCAGCACCGGTGGGCTGCTGAACTCCGCGGAAACCGAGGAGAAATACGCCATCACCTGGACCAGCCCCTCCGTTCAGGTGTTCGAGCTGCCCACCGGTGGCGCCGCCGAGATGAACGCCGGGGAAAACATCATGTATTTCGCCCGCAAGGAGCAGTGCCTGGCGCTGGGCACCCAGCTGCGCACCAAGTTCAAGCCCCGGATCGAGGACTACAAGATCTACCGCATCTATCCCGGCGGCGACACCGAGTTCCTCCATCCCAAGGACGGCGTCTTCCCCGAGAAAGTGAACGAAGGTCGGCCGATGGTGGGCCATAACCCCCGACGGATCGGCGAAAATCCCGATCCTTCCAGCCTCAAGTTCAGCGGCAAGACAACCTACGACGCCTGAGCTTCACCGCTGCAGAGCCGGTTCGACCGGCACCTATAACTACGGGGCCGGGAGCCCCGTTTTTTTTGCCTTCCCAACGATGCGATGACGGGTGCCGACCGCAGCCCTGACCGGGCTTCCTTCCTCGACCTTGCCACCCGCGAGCGGGAGCGGCCCGGGGGATGCAACCTGATCCCCCTCTGGAAACGCTGGCCGGCGGACCTGGAGACCCCGCTCACCACCTGGCTGAAGGTGGGGCAGGGCCGCGGCCACGGCGTGCTGCTGGAATCGGTGGAGGGCGGGGAACAGCTGGGACGCTGGAGCTTCGTGGTGAGCGATCCGCGCTGGATCCTCACCTGCCGCGGGGCACTGGCCGAGCGCCGTTGGCGTCAGGGCCGCCATGACGACCTGGAGGGCAACCCCTTCCAGCTGCTGCGCCAGTGCCTGGCCCCACTGCGGCCCGCTCCGGTCCCCGGTCTTCCTCCCCTCGGCCAGCTGTTCGGCTTCTGGGGCTACGAGCTGATCCGCTGGATCGAGCCCACGGTGCCGGTGCACCCCACCGATCCGGCGGGACCGCCGGATGGCTGCTGGATGCTGGCCGACAGCCTGCTGGTGTTCGATCAGGTGAAACGCCAGATCACCGCTGTCGCCTATGCGGACATCGATCCCGACGGCGAGGCCGGCGGCGATCCCGATCGGGCCTGGCTGCAGGCAGCCGAGCGCATCGCCGTGCTGGAGGGGCGCATGCATTCCCCCCTCGACCCCCAGGTGAAGCCCCTCGACTGGCATGACGCCCAGCAGCTCGACCTGCCCACCCGCAGCAACCGCGACAGGAGCGACTTCGAGCAGGCGGTGAGCGCCGGCCGTGAGCACATCGCCGCCGGCGACGTGTTCCAACTGGTGCTCAGCCAGCGGCTGGAGGCCACGATCGAGCGAGATCCCTTCTCCCTCTATCGCAGCCTGCGGATGGTGAACCCATCGCCTTACATGGCGTTCTTCGACTTCGGCGACTGGTACCTGATCGGCTCCAGCCCCGAGGTGATGGTGAAGGCCGAACCAGGCGAAGGAGGAGCGGTGCGGGCCTCGCTGCGGCCGATCGCCGGCACCCGCCCCCGCGGCCGCGACGAGGCGGAGGACCGGCAGATGGAGGACGAACTGCTGGCCGATCCCAAGGAGCGGGCCGAGCACGTCATGCTGGTGGATCTGGGCCGCAACGATCTGGGCAGGGTGTGCCGACCGGGCAGCGTGCGCGTGGAGGAGCTGATGGTGATCGAGCGCTACTCCCACGTGATGCACATCGTCAGCCAGGTGGAGGGGGAGCTGGATCCGTCCCATGACGTCTGGGACCTGCTGATGGCCTGCTTCCCTGCCGGCACGGTCAGCGGCGCCCCCAAGATCCGGGCCATGCAGCTGATCCACGCCCTGGAGCCCGATGCCCGGGGGCCCTATTCCGGCGTCTATGGCGCCGTGGATCTCAACGGCTCCCTGAACACCGCCATCACGATCCGCACGATGGTGGTGCAGCCCACGGGCGACGGACGCTGGCGCGTTCAGGTGCAGGCCGGGGCGGGGATCGTGGCCGATTCCCGCCCCGAGGCCGAGTACCAGGAAACCATCAACAAGGCGCGGGGGATGCTCAAGGCCCTGGCCTGCCTGCAGGACATCCCCGAACTCACCGTGGGTGTGCCCCGATGAGTGGTTCCCTGATGCTCAAGGGCTTCGAGGTGGAGATGTACACCGGCCGTCCCGACGGCACGGTGGTGGGCTGCGCCGCCGAGGCCGCGGCTGCGCTGGAGGGCTTCGTGACCGAGCCTGACAACCGCAATCTGGAGTACACCACGGCTCCTGATGCCAGCTACGGCCGCCAGCTCGCGCTGCTGCTCGAACCCCGGCGCCGCCTGCGTCGCTGGCTGGCCCCCCGCGGCCTCACCCTGCTGCCGGGCAGCGTGCTGAGCACGGGCGGCAGCGACACCTTCGTGCGCTCCGATCCGTCGAACCCCTACCACGCTTACATCGAGGCCACGTACGGCACCCGCGTCGTCACCGCGAGCGTGCACATCAACCTCGGCCTCACGGCCATGGAGCCCCTGTTCGCCGGCCTGCGGCTGCTTCGCTGCGAAGGGGCCCTGCTGCTGGCCCTGAGCGCCAGCTCACCGTTCCTCGACGGCGCCGTCACCGGGGCCCATTCCCAGCGCTGGCTCCAGTTTCCGCTCACCCCGCCCCTGGTGCCCCTGTTCACCGACCACGGCCACTACATCCGCTGGATGCAAGAACAGCTGGCCGCTGGTTCGATGCACAACGTCCGCCATCTCTGGACCTCCGTGCGGCCCAACGGGGACGACCGTCCCCACGACCTCAACCGGCTGGAGATCCGCATCTGCGACCTGATCAGCGATCCGGCGCTGCTGCTGGCGGTCACCGCCTTCGCCGAACTGCGCCTGCACCGAATGCTGGCCGATCCCGAGCGCCACGATCCCCTCCGCGCCAGCCGGCTCCCTCCCGGGGAACTGGCCCGGCTGGCCGATGCCAACGACCGGGCGGCCGCCGCCGCGAGCCTGGACGCCACCCTCAGCGACTGGCGCACAGGCGAGGCGATCGGTGCCCGTTGCTGGATCGCCCGCGAACTGGACGACCTGACCCCCCTGGCGGCCGAGCTGGGGTTGACGGCCACCCTTGCGCCGCTGGCCGATGTGCTGGCGCGGGGGAACGAAGCGATGGTGTGGCTGGCCCGCCACCGAAACGGCGAGAGCGTGGCCACGATCATTGCGGGCGAGGCCGCTGCTCTGGCGGAGCGGGAGCAGGCCCTCGAGGCATGGCTTGCGACAGACACCTCCCACGCTTTGGGATGATCATGGGCAGCCCTCCCCCTTCCACCGCCCCCATGCGGCAGCCCCTCACCGCGCCCGCTGCCGCCAGCGCCGGAACCCCGCCGGAGACTCCGGCCGGCGTGATCCGGCTGCTGGGCGAGCGGCTCGAGCTGGTGGAAGACCTTTGGGAAACGGTTCTGCGCAGCGAGTGCCCACCGCCCCAGGCGGAGCGGCTGCTGCGGCTGAAGCAGCTGGCGGGGCCGATCAACGCCGAGGAGCTGGCCTCCGCCGAGGAGGAGGCCACCCTCCAGCAGGACACCAGCGAGGCGATCGTGGGGGTGATCCGCGAAATGGACCTTGCCGACGGCATCGCCGCGGCTCGGGCTTTCTCGCTCTACTTCCAGCTCGTCAACATCCTCGAGCAGCACATCGAGGAGGACAGCTACCTCGAGAGTCTCAAGACCGCCCCCCAGACCACCAGCAGCGACCCGTTCCTGCCCGCCCTGGCCAGCCAGAGTGATCCAGCCACCTTCCGCCAGCTGTTCGAGCGGCTGCGGGCCCTCAACGTGCCCCCCGCCCGGCTGGAGGCGCTGCTGGCGGAACTGGACATCCGTCTGGTGTTCACGGCCCACCCCACCGAGATCGTGCGGCACACGGTGCGCCATAAGCAGCGGCGGGTCGCAGCCCTGATCCAGCGGCTCCAGCTGGAGCGCCAGGCCAACCTCGACGATCAACAGCGGCTGCGCCAGCAGCTGGAGGAGGAAATCCGGCTGTGGTGGCGCACCGACGAACTGCACCAGTTCAAGCCCTCGGTGCTCGATGAGGTCGACTACGCGCTGCACTATTTCCAGCAGGTGCTGTTCGATGCGATGCCCCAGCTGCAGCAGCGCATCCGCTCGGCCCTGGCCGCCAGCTACCCCGACGTGCTGCCCCCTCGCGAGGCCTTCTGCACCTTCGGCTCCTGGGTGGGCGCCGACCGGGACGGCAATCCCTCGGTGACCCCGGAGATCACCTGGCGCACCGCCTGCTATCAGCGCCAGCTGATGCTCGAACGCTATGTGCGCTCGGTGTCGGAACTGCGCGATCAGCTCAGCATCTCGATGCAGTGGAGCCAGGTGAATCCGGCCCTGCTCGAATCGCTCGAGATGGACCGGCTCCGCTTTCCCGAGATCTACGAGGAGCGGGCTGCCCGTTACCGCCTCGAGCCCTACCGGCTCAAGCTGAGCTACGTGCTCGAACGCCTGAGGCTCACCCTGCTGCGCAACCAGCAGCAGGCCGAAGCCGGCTGGGAATCGCCCGGGGAAACGCCGATCCCCGTGATGGAGCCGGGCTTCGCCAACCTCTCGGCCATGCCCGCCCCGGAGCTCCACTACAGCTCGGTCGATGAATTCCGCATCGACCTCGAACTGATCAAAGGGAGCCTGGAGGCCACCGGCCTCGGCTGCGAGGCCCTGGCCGACCTGCTCAGCCAGGTGCACATCTTCGCCTTCTGCCTGGCCAGCCTCGACATCCGCCAGGAGAGCACCCGCCACAGCGATGCCATCGATGAGCTGACGCGCTACCTGCAGCTACCGGTCCCCTATGCCGAGATGGACGAGCCGCAGCGGGTGGCGTGGTTGCTGGAGGAACTGCAGACCCGCCGGCCCCTGCTGCCGCCGGCGGCCCGCTGGAGCGACGCCACGGGCGAGACCATCGCCGTGTTCCGGATGCTGCAGCGCCTGCAGAACGAGTTCGGCTCACGCATCTGCCGCACCTACGTGATCTCGATGAGTCACACGGTGTCCGACCTGCTGGAGGTGCTGCTGCTGGCGAAGGAAGCCGGCCTGGTGGATCCGAAGGCCCGCCGCTCCGCTCTGCTGGTGATCCCCCTGTTCGAAACGGTGGAGGATCTGCAGCGAGCGCCGGCGGTGATGGACCGCCTGTTCCGCGAGCCCTTCTACCGCGAACTGCTCACCGGCAACACCGACACCGGCCACCCGCTGCAGGAGGTGATGCTCGGCTACTCCGACAGCAACAAAGATTCAGGCTTCCTCTCCAGCAACTGGGAGATCCACCGGGCCCAGATCGCCCTCCAGCAGCTCGCCGACGCCCACGGAGTGGCGCTGCGCATCTTCCACGGCCGCGGCGGGTCGGTGGGCCGGGGCGGCGGCCCCGCCTACCAGGCGATCCTGGCCCAGCCCAGTGGCACCCTGCAGGGCCGCATCAAGATCACCGAGCAGGGCGAGGTTCTCGCCTCCAAGTACTCCCTGCCGGAGCTGGCTCTCTACAACCTGGAGACGGTGACCACCGCGGTGCTGCAGAACAGCATGATCAGTGCCCCGGTGGATGACACCCCCACCTGGAACACCCTGATGGAGCGACTGGCCGCCCGCTCCCGCGACCACTACCGGGCCCTGATCCACGACAACCCTGATCTGGTGGCCTTCTTCCAGCAGGTCACCCCGATCGAGGAGATCAGCAAGCTGCAGATCTCCAGCCGGCCGGCGCGGCGGCGCAGCGGCGCCCGCGATCTCTCCAGCCTGCGGGCCATCCCCTGGGTGTTCGGCTGGACCCAGAGCCGCTTCCTGCTGCCCAGCTGGTACGGAGTGGGCCACGCCCTTCAGGTGGAACTGGAGAGCGACCCGGGGCAGATGGAACTGCTGCAGCTGCTCTATCAGCGTTGGCCCTTCTTCCGCATGCTGATCTCCAAGGTGGAGATGACCCTCTCGAAGGTGGATCTGCAGCTCGCCCGCCACTACGTGGAATCGCTGGGCCGGCCGGAGAACCGCGAAGCGTTCGACCGCATCTTCGAGGCGATCGCCAGCGAGTTCGTGCTCACCCGCGACCTGGTGCTGCGGATCAGCAACCACGGCCGCCTGCTCGACGGCGACCCGGCCCTGCAGCTGTCGGTCGATCTGCGCAACCGCACGATCATCCCCCTCGGCTTCCTGCAGGTGGCCCTGCTGCGGCGGCTGCGGGATCAGAACCGCCAGCCGCCAATGAGCGAGGGCACCCTGGGCAGCGCCGACGGCGACGGCCGCACCTACAGCCGCAGTGAACTGCTGCGGGGAGCCCTGCTCACCATCAACGGCATCGCCGCCGGCATGCGCAATACGGGCTGAAGCCCCTGGACACCATCGCCTCCCTTCTGATTCCCTTCCGCGGCCAGCCGCCCTCCCCCCGCCTGCGCGAGGGGTACTGCCTGCTGACCCAGGCGGAACCGTCGGCGGCGGATCTCAACCGGCTCTTGGAGCGGGGAGGCGACAGCCGCCGCCCCCCCGAGCTCTGGCAGCGGGTGCTGACGCGCAGCGCCTGGCACCTGTGCGTGCACGACCCTCAGCAGCGGCTGGTGGGGTTTGTGCGGGCCACCAGCGACCAGGCCCTCAACGCCAATCTCTGGGACCTGATGACCGATCCTGACGATCCTGCTCGCGACGAGGTGCTGCTGGCGCTGGTGCAGGCGGCCCTCATCCGACTGCGGCGCGAACTGGCGGGCTGCAGCGTGTCGCTGTCGGCACCGCCGGAAGCCCTGGCGGCCCTGCAGCACTGTGGCTTCCTTGTGGATCCTGGCGGCATCCGTGCCATGGGCCTGCGGCTGGATGGCCCCGATCGCTGAAGCGGCGCACCCGGAGCTCTGCCGAGGCGAGACCCCACCAAGAAAAAACCCCCCGGTTGGAGGGTGGTGGAAAAGCGAGCATGGAGGGATTCGAACCCCCGACCCTCAGAACCGGAATCTGATGCTCTATCCAGCTGAGCTACATGCCCACAAGCAGCCGTGATGCCTTTCCGCGCGAGCGGGCGGTGCACACGCCTGATGGAGCTACCTTAACCGCCGACCGCCCCAGACCCATCCGGCTGCACCGCCTGGAGCTGCACCAGTTCCGCAACATCGCCGAGCTGAACCTGGAGCTCACGGCGCCGCGGCTGCTGGTGGTGGGCCGTAACGGCGAGGGCAAGTCGAATCTGCTGGAAGGAGTGGAGCTGCTCACGGCCCTGCGTTCCCATCGCTGCGCCAGCGACCGGGACCTGATCGCCCACGGCCAACCGGCCTCCCGGCTGCGGGCCGACACCGGCGAAGGCGATCGACTGGAGCTGGAGCTCAGGCGACGGGGCGGACGACAGGCCCGGCGCAATGGCAAGGTGCTGGAGCGACAGATTGATCTGATCGGCCCCCTGCGCTGCGTGAGCTTCAGCGCCCTCGACCTCGACCTTGTGCGCGGCGAGCCGGCCCAGCGGCGCCAGTGGCTCGATCGGGTGGTGCTCCAGCTCGAGCCCCTCTACGGCGAGCTGCTCAGCCGCTACGGGCGCCTGCTGCGTCAGCGCAGCCAGCTGCTGCGCCGCGGCCTGGCCCCGGACCAGCGGCAGGCGCTGCTGGATGCCTTCGACTGGCAGATGGCGGTGGTGGGCACCCGGCTGCACCGCCGCCGAGGCCGGGCCCTGCGGCGGCTGGAACCCCTGGCCCTCGGCTGGCAGGAGCGGCTGGGGGGCGGCGGTGAGCCCCTGCACCTGGCCTACCGCAGCGGCACGATGCTGGAGGGGGAGGAGGCCGAGGAACCCTGGCGAGATCAGATGGTGCACCAGCTGCGGGGGCAGCGGGCCGAGGAGGAGCGGCTGGGTCAGTGCCTGGTGGGGCCGCAGCGCGACGAGATCGAGTTCCGGCTCTCGCAGCATCCCGCCCGGCGCTACGGCTCGGCCGGCCAGCAGCGCACCCTAGTGCTGGCCCTGAAGCTGGCGGAACTGGAGCTGGTGCGGCAAGTGGTGGGGGCCCCGCCCCTGCTGCTGCTCGACGACGTGCTGGCCGAACTGGACCCGGGACGCCAGGGGCTGCTGCTGGAGGCGGTGGGGGAAGGACACCAGTGCCTGGTGAGCGCCACCCACCTCGACGCCTTCGACGGGGGCTGGCGGAATGCCGCCCAGGTGGTGGAGATGAGGGCCGGCACGCTGGCGGCCGGCTGAAAGCTCTGGTAGTGCCGAAGCCGGAGCAGCGGGCAGCCGAACCGTAGTAACGGCCAATCTGCGCGTATGGTGTGGAACTGTTGTCCGCCTGGACCCCTGATGAACCAGAGCCTGCCCTGCCTCCACCCCAACCCGGGATGGAACGGAGCTGCAACCCTGCAAGCCACCGCCGCAACCCTCAACACCACCGATACGGTCGGGAAGCACTGCATCCTCGAGCTCTACAACTGCGACAGCGCCAAGCTCGACGACGAAGCCTTCCTCAGGGACACCATCACGTCGGCAGCGAAACGTGCCGGTGCCACCCTGCTCAACCTCATCACCCACCGTTTCGATCCCCAGGGGGTCACGGGGCTGGCCCTGCTGGCCGAATCCCACATCTCGATCCACACCTGGCCCGAGTCGGGTTACGCCGCGGTCGACGTGTTCACCTGCGGTGATCACACCATGCCCGAGAAGGCTTGCCAGGTGCTTTGGGAGGAACTGGGAGCGGGCCACCACAAGCTCACCAGCTTCCGCCGCGAGACCCCAGCCTCGGTCGGCGACACCGACCGGGATCCCCTGCTGGCCGCTGCCTGAGCGACGCCCGCGCGGCAGCGCCCTGATCCACAGTTGCGGCTGGGCCCTGCAGCAGGGCCTCAGCCCTTTGTGAGTTCGCGGTTCAGCTTGCCACTGACCAGCCCCTCCAGATCGAGGGACACGGCGCTGAAGCCCATCGCCCGGAAGGCCGCCACCAGTTCCTGGCGCAGGTCTCCGGCCAAGAGCTCCATGGCCTGTGCCAGCACGGCGGCCGGCAGTTCGATGCGGGCTGTCTCCCCCTGGCTGCGCACCCTCAGCTCGGGGAAGCCCCGTTGCCGCAGCCAGTGCTCGGCGGCCGCCACTCGCCGCAGCCGGCCGGCGGTGATCGGCTCGCCGTAGGGGAAGCGGGAGGCCAGACAGGGCTGAGCCGGCTTGTCCCACCAGGGGAGGCCGAGGGCGCGGGACAGGCGACGCACCCCCTCCTTGTCGATACCGGCCTCCGCCAGGGGGGAGATCACCCCGTGTTCACGGGCGGCACGAATACCGGGGCGGTGATCGCCAAGATCATCCAGATTGACCCCGTCGAGCACGCGGGCCTGGCCGGCGGCGGCGGCGATCGGGGCCAGCAGGGTATGCAATTCGCGCTTGCAGGCGTAGCAGCGGTCGTCGGGATTGGTGGTGTAGGCCGTGTCGGCCAGTTCCGCCGTGGCGATCTCCCGATGGCGCACCCCGAGCCAGGCGGCCTGGGCTCGTGCCTCCTCCCGCAGGTGGGGCGCCAGGGCTGGGGAGACCCCAGTGATGGCCTCCGCCCGCTCCCCCAGCCGCTCGACCGCCAGGGCCGCCACCAGGGCACTGTCCACCCCGCCCGAATAGGCCACCACCACCCGCTCGAGACCGTCGAGCCGCTCGCGCACCTCGCCGAGGGACCGCTCCAGGACCAGCGGCAGGCTTTCGAGCAGGGTGAGCGGGGGCCGGGCATCCATGGAGGCCATCCTGGCGGGAGAACGGGCCGGCCTGGGTAGCATCCGAGTTCAACCCCCTTCCCGATGACCCCGCCCACCGGCTCCACCCAGACTCCCCAGCGGGGCACCGGACGGGGCATCGGCATCCGCACCGCCGCCGGCAGCGACGAGCGCGCCCATGGCCAGCTGCATGTGTACGACGGCGACGGCAAGGGCAAGAGCCAGGCCGCCCTCGGCGTGGTGCTGCGCACCATCGGCCTGGGCATCTGCGAGCGCAAGCGCACCCGGGTGCTGCTGCTGCGCTTTCTCAAGGGTCCGGGCCGCTCCTACGACGAGGACGCGGCGATCGAGGCCCTGCAGCAGGGTTTTCCGCATCTGATCGACCAGGTGCGCACCGGCCGGGGCGACTACTTCGGTGCCGACGAGGCCACGGCCTTCGACCGGCAGGAGGCGCAGCGGGGATGGGACATCGCCAAGGGGGCGATCGCAAGCGACCTCTACTCGGTGGTGGTGCTCGACGAACTGAACCCTGTGCTCGACCTGGGCCTGCTCGACACCGCCGAGGTGGTGCGCACGCTGGCCGCCAGGCCCGCCGGCACCGAGGTGATCTGCACCGGCCGCGGTGCGCCGAGGGAGCTGGTGCAGCTGGCCGACCTCCACTCGGAGATGCGCGCCCACCGGCGCCGGCTGCCGGAAGACGAAGGCCAGGAAGGGCCGATCGAAGCGCGGGGGGAGCGGGGCATCGATGGCATCGAGATCTACACCGGCGAGGGCAAGGGCAAGAGCACCAGCGCCCTGGGCAAGGCCCTGCAGGCAATCGGCCGCGGCATCTCTCAGGACAAGAGCCACCGGGTGCTGATCCTGCAGTGGCTCAAAGGTGGCAGCGGCTACACCGAGGACGCGGCCATCGCCGCCCTGCGGGAGAGCTACCCGCACCTGGTCGACCATCTGCGCTCCGGACGGGATGCGATCGTGTGGCGCGGCCAGCAGCAGCCGATCGACTACGTGGAGGCGGAACGCGCCTGGGAGATCGCCCGTGCCGCGATCCAGAGCGGTCTCTACAAGACCCTGATCCTCGATGAGCTCAACCCCACGGTGGATCTGGAGCTCCTGCCGGTGGAGCCGATCGTGCAGACCCTGCTGCGCAAGCCGGCCGAAACCGAGGTGATCATCACCGGTCGCTGCAAGACGCGCCCGGCTTACTTCGATCTGGCAAGTGTGCACTCCGAGATGGTATGCCACAAGCACTACGCCGAGAGGGGCGTGGACCTGAAGCGCGGCGTCGACTATTGAAACCGGCCGCCGCCCAGCTCTGGCCGGCGGCCGACACCGATCAACCCTCAGGCCTCCAGATAGGCGGCGAAGTCCTGGGAGCGTTGACGAATGGACGTGGTGGCACGCCGCTCCAGGGTCCGGGCACGATCGCGCGTGAGGCCCATCTCGCGGGCCGCCGCGCAAAGGCTCAGGGGTTCCGCCGTGCCGATGCCGAACCGTAGACGCAGCAGCTCGGCCTCCTGGTCCGGCAACTCACTGAGCAGACGCTGGATGTCCTGGCGCATCAGGGCAGCCTCGATCCTCTCCTGCGGGTGGCTGAGCTGACAGGCGAGGCCATCCATCAGGCTGAAGCCGGAATCCGAACCCTGATGGGCATCCAGGCTCAGGGGGAGCTGGGCCCGGAAGAGCACTTCGCGAATCTCAAGGGGCTTGAGGCCCGTGGCAGCTGCCAGTTCCGCCACGCTGGGATCTCGACCCAGCTCCTGGCTGAGGGTCTGCTGGGCCTGCCGGAGGCGATGCAGATGCCCCACCATCGTGGAAGGAAGGCGGATGGCACGGCCGCGGGTCTGCAGGGCATGGCCGATGCCGTCCCGGATCCACCAGGTGGCATAAGTGGAGAAGCGATAACCACGGCTGGGATCGAACCGTTCCACGGCCCTGATCAGCCCGATCGTGCCGTCCTGGATCAGATCCTCAAGTTCGTTGACGCCTTGGGAGTAACGGCGCGCCATGCTCACCACTAGCCGCAGATTCGCCCTCACCATGCGGTCCCTGGCCTGTTCGGCCCGCCGCAGGCATTGCTGCAGCTGGCAGACGTCCATGCCGCAAGCGAGGGCCCATGACTGGAGGTTGGGAACCACGCCTCCGGCGCGCAGCTTGATCTCCTCAGCCACTTCCCGTGCCTGGCGGCCCGCCTGAACCAGACGGGCGAGGCGGATTTCCTCCTCGGCGCTGAGGAGGGCAATGCGGCCGATGGCACGCATGTGCAGGGTGAGTGCGTCGCAGCCGCCCCGTGGGCGCTTCTGTGGCGCAGGCATCGTGAGGAATGTCTGAGTGAGTCGGCGAACGGTAACAACTATTTCCTTTAGCCTGACGAACCACGAGAAAGCCGTCAACAAGCATCCTCAATCAAGGTAATCAGCAGGCCTGATCAATCGTCGACCCCAGCGGGAAGATCTAGCTCGAGGCTGGCGAACTGGATGAATCTGATGCCCGAACCTGCTGGCCCTTGCCCTCACGAGCCTGCATCACGAGCCAGTACGCAGCAGCGATTCCCACCACGATCGCGCCGAATCCCGCCATTAGCTGGGGCTTGTTCTCGGTGCCAGGAGGGAGCACGATCACCTTGCGCGCCACGGCCGTGAGGGCGGTGAGGAGCACCAGTTCAATCTGCACAACCTGGTCACGCAGATAGGCCGTTACGTTCTGAAGAACCTCAAGGGCAATGAAGATCAGCAGCAGACGATCCAACAACTTGATCAGCCCGCCCTCAAACCAGTTGGTCTGCCACTGGAACATCTTCATGCCGGATTCCACCAGAAGCTCCACAGCGGCAAAGCCGATGACTACCGCCAGCAGAAGAGCCAGCAACTTGGCCAACTGTCGCTCATAGCCGTGGATCGCGGAGAGAAAGCGCTTGTCGCCGAATAAATCCATGGGAAATCAGAAGATACTGTGGTGAATCAAGTACAGCGGTGGGCTGACCAGGTGGCCAAGCAGCGTGTCAGAGGCTTGTCAGCCCCTCAGACTGGAGCTGCCGAGAGCCAAAATCTTCACGCGCAAGCAGGATAGTGCGCCCCGAGGGTAGGAGTAGGGCCGAGCAGAATCCCATCCCTGCACTCAGCCCCAGCGTCGGCACGACCACGATCAGCAACGGCCGCCTTTCCAGGGAAGACTTCATGGCGAGCCACTGCACACAATGCCTTTAAGAGCGCTTTCCACCACAGAATCCCGTGCCATGCTCCCTGTATAACAGGAAAAATCCCGGCCATGCAAAAGTGTGCCGCACAGCCGGGAAGTCACTCAGAACTTGTGATCGCGGAGGGCTTCCACCTGATAGATGTAGGTGATGATTGAGTAGTCTGCGTAATACTTGGCCTCGATTTCGCGGGTGATCTTGTCGGCCAACTCGCGGGTACCGGTGAGCACCTCGATTTTCACATTCGAGAGTGTATGCGATACACTTGGTTCTCCCGTGGAGCGCACATTGCGGCTTCCTTCACCGCCAGCTGCATTAACGGTATATCCCGTGGCACCCGCCTGCTTGATGAGCTTAGTGAGTTTCTTGGAGAGGATTTCCTCTGCAACAATCACCAGCTTCCAGACTTGTTGACTCATGGCAGTAATCTCCGAATGGTTGTTGGTGCGTTTTATCGACCGAGGAGCACCTCGGCAAGCCCGATGAAGAGCGGAATGCAGATGGCGATCGCCACGGGCGTGCCGATGGCCGTGGAGGCACCGATGTAGGCCGAGGGATTCGCCGATGGGATGCCAGCGCGAAGGGTGGGCGGGCCCGAGATATCCGAGCTTGAAGCGGCGATCACCGCCAGCACCACGGCGCCACCGATGCTGAAGCCTGTCAGCTTGTGGATGATCATGCCGAGACCGAAGGCAAGAAAGCCGTGGAGGATGGGCGCAATGAAGGCATAGATGGCAAACCACTGGGCGACCTTGCGCAGCTCGTTCATACGCTGGGCTGCTTCCATCCCCATGATGATCATCAGAACCGCAAGGAAGCCACGGAACAGAGGGTTGAAAAAGCTGTCGTAGACAGGCTCCGGTTTGGTGAGAATGCCAATCGCCAGACCTAGGAGCAGCGACGTGACGGCCGAGCTCTGCAGGCTCTCCTTGATGATCGACCAGATCTCGACCTTTTCGGTGACTTTGCCGGTTGTCTTGCTGAGGTAAACACTGGCCACCACGATCGCCGTCACCAGCGCCGGGATGTCCATGAACGGATAAAGGGCCGCAGTCCAGGCCTCATAGGGAATCTTGGCGGAATCCAGCTGGGGCAGTACCGCCGCCATCGTGGAGCCGCTCACCGCGCCGAACAGGCCGCCGGTGGCGACAGCGTCAGCCACCTTGATGCCGGGCAGTTTGCCCAGGGTGTAACGACTGATGAACACGATCACGATGCCCAGCACCACCGCAGCGATCGCCGGTAGGAGGATCTCAGCGGGATTGGAATTGCGAATAGCGATGCCACCAGTTAATCCGATCTTCATCAACAGGAAGAAGCTGATGAACTTGTAGATCGAATCTGGAATGGCTAGCTGGCTGCCAAGCGAGGCAACAACAATGCCGCCGATCAGGAAACCCAGGGTTGGCGACTGGAGCTGCTCAACAAATAGCTTAATGAATTCGGACACTTTAGTTCTCTGGGGGATGAAGCACGGAATGGATGCGTAAGGAGTGCTACGGCTGCGGCGGATCCCTGCTTTTCAGATGCGTGAATGCCATCGACTCAGCGCAACCCCTGGAAGAAAGCGGTGCCGGCTTTGGACAGCACCTCCAGCTCGCCAACCCGCTGCAACCAGCCCTGCTGGCGGAAGTGGCCGAGGGCCTTGGTCACGGTGACGCGTGACACGCTGGCCATTTCCGCCAGCTGCCGATGGGTGAGATTCATCGCCTCCAGGGGCACGGAACGGCCCTGCTCCGTGCTGGTGCCGAAACGCTCGCTGAGCCAGATCAGCAGATGGAACAGGCGTGCTTCAGCCGGACGAATGCGCGTCAGTTCCAGCAGCACCCCCATCTGCTGGATGTGAGTGGTTGAAAAACAATGGAGCTCGTCGGGCTGTGGACTCCATTCATGAACATGGGCACTTGAGAGGGCACGAAGTTCAATCTGCTTCTGAGCGAGCAGCTCAGGAATAAGAATTTCACTGGGTCCCCAGATCCCCAGCGTGTAGACGTCCGCCTGGGTGCTCCGACCTGTTGCTCTCACATAGCCATCATTCACACGCCAACACGTGTGCACAGGCAAGGATTGCCCTACTCCAAGAGCAAGCTGCAGGCGTCGTTCCGACATGATTGAGTGCATTCCTGGTCCATGCAAGTGATGTGAATTAAAGGTCTCGCGAGACATCACAGCTGTTGACGCCGAAATGTAGGCGGCGGCGGATTGGCACTGGGGCAACGATCAGGCAGCAGCTCCGATCGCATAGATAAGCATTCCTGATTTCTAATCAGCGCCGATGTTCTCAGGCAACCAGGCAATGTTCCACCACAACATCAACGCGCGCCACATCACTGAACATGCCTTTCGGCCTGCCCCCAGTGTCGTTCCGTGGCGTCATCGACCGAAACGCAGAGATACTGTCTCTGGCGTGGGGAGCATCCAATGAGTCAGAGGGTCGATGGATGGCGATGGGCCGATCGCTCACCCCTGGGGCTGTGATCCCTCCTGAGGTCGGGCATGAAAAAAGCCCCGGCCATGGCCAGGGCTTGGAGGTTGCAACTGCGAAAACGGACGCTCAACCTGCAAGCTGATTGTCCAGCTCAGCCATCGTCAAGCCAGGCCTGCGACCGCCTGCTGGAGGGCGTCGCGGCGGCTGAGGGTCGTGCGCTCAGGAGGGAGTTTCTTGTAGAGGCCGAGCTTCTCGAGCCGTTTCTGGGTGGTGCCGGCGGCGCCTACCACAAACACTTGGCGACCCTTCTCAATCGCCTCCTCCACGGCGTTCTCCACGGCCAGCGCTGCGGTCACTCCAAGGTGAGACACCTCGGAGAGGTCGAAGATCACGGCCTTGCAATCGGTGATGGCGTTGTGTTCACGGTCGATCGCCTTGGCCACCCCGAAGATCATGGCACCATTGAGCTGGAAGAGCAGCACCTGGCCTTTGCCCTGATCCAGCATCGCCTTCTCGTCTTCGGGAAGCATCAGATCACCATCGCCGGTGCTGATCGATTTCACCGACCTGGCCTGCAGGGCGCTCATCTTGTCGATGGTGAGGATGTTGGCGATGAACACGCCGATCCCCACGGCGGCAATCAGATCGACCAGCACGGTGAGGACGATCACCAGATACATGATCAGAGCCCCCTTGATCGAGATCCGATGGGCGCGCTTCAGGAAGCCCCAGTCGACAATGTCGACGCCCACCTTCAGGGCGATACCGGCCAGCACGGCCTGGGGAATCTGAGCCGCCAACCTCCCGCCGGCCAGGATGACCACCATCAGGATCAGGGCCCTGGAGATGCCTGAGAGGGCGCTGCGGCCACCAGCCTGGATGTTCACCACTGTGCCCATGGTGGCGCCGGCACCGGCGATACCGCCGAAAAGGCCGGAGACCAGGTTGCCCAGGCCCTGACCCACCAGTTCCTTATTGGAATCGTGCTCGGTGCGGGTGACGCTGTCGGCGATCACTGCGGTGAGCAGGGCATCAATGCACCCGAGCATGCCCAGGACCGCTGCATCGATCAGCATGATCCGCAATTGCCCCAGCTCGAAATAGGGAAGTTGCAGCTTCGGGAAGCCGGAGGCGATCTCTCCGATGCGGCGGATACCCTCACCGCCATCACCACCGCCTTTCAGCAGGGTCAGCGACAGCACGGTGCCGATCACCAGGGCGATCAGCTGGGGTGGCGCCACCTTCTTCACTGCTCCCGGTGTGAGCCAGAGGATGGCGAGAGTGATCAACGCCAGAACGACCTCGCCGGGCCTGGCATTCGCCACCAGCTGCGGCAGGGCGTTGAGGGTGCCCATCACGCCACCCTTGGGAATCGCCTGCCCCAGGAAGGGGCCGATCTGCAGGATCACCAGGATGAAGCCGATCCCGCTCATGAAGCCCGAGATCACCGTGTAAGGCATCTGGGTGATGTAGCGACCCAGCTTCAACAGGCCGAAGATGATCTGAAACACCCCGGCCAGCATCACGACGGTGAAGGCCATCGCCAGGCCGTTCTCCGGATTGCGGGCGGTGAGGCTGGCGATGACGGCGGTCATCACCACCGTCATCGGACCGGTGGGTTCCGAGATCAGGGTGGGGGTACCGCCGAACAGAGCAGCGAACAACCCCACCAGCACGGCACCCCAGAGGCCGGCGGCGGCACCCGCTCCAGAGGCCACGCCGAAGGCCAGGGCCAATGGCAGGGCAACGATGGCGGCCGTGACGCCGCCGAACAGATCCCCCTTGATGTTGTTGGTGCTGATGTGGTTCAGCAGCCCCAGACCCGGGCGTCGGGGCGGCGCCGATGCGGTGGTCATCGATACAGGCGAAGGTTGGCGCGGAACCTTAGGCGGTGCGCTGCGAACCTGGGTTGCCGACCCCGCCCTCCCCTGCCTCAAAGCAAACCGCAGTGGCGCACCAGGCGCTGCACCATCGACCAGGAGCCGAGCGTCACCTTCACGGCCACGAGGATGTTGAGGAGCGGGATCCAGCCGCCGCTCAACAGCTCCCCGAAGCGGCCGGTTACGGGTGTCATGCCCAGCAGCGCAAGCAGGGCGATCAGCAGGAAGCCCAGCACCGCCCCCTTTTCCAGCAGGTCGGCCCGGAAGCGCTCGAACAGCCTTTCGCTGCGCTCGGCACCACCGCTGATCAGCTGCAGTCCGATGGCGGTGCCACCGGCCACCCCCGCCGCGAAGCCACCACCGGGGCTGAGATGGCCGCGCAGGGCCAGCTCCGCCGCCACCAGAGCCGCGATGGTGGATCCCAGTTCGCACAGCACCTGGGAGGGAGGATCCTCAAGCCCGCGGATCGTCTGGCGCCCCGGCTGGCCGGCCAGCACCAGCCGAACGCCGATCGCCGCCAGGGTGAACACCACCACTTCGGCCACCGTGTCAAACAGGCGCGTGTGCAGGATCACGCCGGACACCAGGTTGGGAACCTGGGTCTGCAGGGCCAGCGAACGGATCAGCTCCTCCGCCGCGGCTTCGCTGGGCAGCGGGCTGGCCAGCGGCGCAGCGAAGAGGGCGATGGCCGCGAGCAGGTACAGCCAGGTCATGGCGCAACCTCCGGATCGAGGATCAGCGCACCGCCCGCTTCACACCAGTGGCGGTAGCCGGGACAGCACCGCAACCGCTCCAGCAGTGCCGGCTGGCGCAGCACCAGCCGGCCGCCATCGGCGAGCCAGCCGTGGCAGCGGTCCGGATCAGATCCGGCGTCCACGAGGCGCAGACGAAGATGCAGAGGACTGATCCACTGGCTGAGCCGCTCCTCGGGCAGAGGATCGCGGCCGCTGCGGCGGTCCTCCAGGCGCAGTGCCATCGAGGAGCGCAGAGCCACGGCGTAGAGCGTCGTGGAAAGCAGCGTGCCCACCAGCGCTTCGGTGATCGCCACATCAGGCGCCCCGAGCAGCGCATACAGCAGGGTGGCCACCGAGCCGAGGATGCCGCGCAGAACCAGGGTCTGATATGGGTTTGACTGGCTCACCAACAGAACGGCGGTCAGCGGCAGCAGCGCCGTGATCGGCAACAGCAGGTCCAGTTCGCCACCGAGGCTGAGCGCAGGGTTGAGGGCTAGCTCGTTCATGACCGCAGGGTTGGGGAGGACAGGGAGGCGGCGGCGGATCGCTCTCCCTTCGGCGGCAGCGAACAGCGCGCCAGCACGTAACCAAAGATGGTGTTCCAGACCATCAGTCCCAGCAATGCCAGGCAGAGCAGCGGCCATTGCCCGGGGATGCGCAGCAGCAGCCCCAGGAGCATAAGGGTGGAGCCGAGGGTGTCGGCCACCGACAACTTGTGCAGCTTGCTGAGATAACTGCCGGCCTCCAGCATGGGCCAGGTTCCCCAGAACCAGAGCAGCAGCCCGGCACCGAGCAGCAGCAGGCTCAGGGGACTGGCAAGTGGCTGAACGGCCTGCAGGAGTGCGCTCATCGCTCCACCTCCCGCAGCAGGTTGGCCAGCAGGAGCATCCCAGAGTTGCCGGCGCTGAGGCTGAGTGCCCCGACGAGCCCGAGCATCCAGTCGTCGCGCAGAACGCCCACCACCATCATGATCAGCGCCACCTTCGAGGCGATGCTGCTGAAGGCGGCCATCCGGTCCCAGACGCTGCAGGGACGGCACACCACAGCGATCGGAATCAGCAGGGCCAGCAGCATTCCCCAGATCAGAACGGTCATGACTCAGTCCTCCTGGTGGGGTTCGGGCGGCCGCCCTGGCGGCAGCGGGCGCAGTTGGTGAATGCGATAGATCGGCCTGCCGTCGACGCGCGTGAGGCCGAGCACGAGGGTGAAGGGGGTGAGGGTGATCGCCAGCACCTCCAGGAAGATCACCAGCCGCTGGCTTGGAGCGCTGGCCGGCTGCTCCAGCCAGCGCTCCTGTTCGCCAGCGCTGCCGCCGATCAGGGCCAGGGCCTCGCCGAAGGCGAGCGGAATCGCCACCAGCGCGCGCCACAGGGCCCGCAGCAGGGGGCCCAGCGGTTGGCGCGGTCCCTGGGCATGGGGCAGCAGCAGGGCGAGGGCCGCGCCGATCAGCAGGTTGATGGTGCTGGTGTCGGCCGTGAGCAGGCCCCAGAGCAGCAACCGGAACAGGCAACTCAGCAGGAACCCCATCAGAGCGCTCCCGTGGTGACCAGGGGCGCAAGGCGGGTACTCATCGCAACCACCAGACCGGCCCCCACGATTCCCAGCCCTCCCAACAGATCGGGCAGGCGATCCAGCGGGGGCAGGGCCAGGCACTCGCGCCAGGGCAGCCGCTCCAGCGCCAGATCAAGCAGCACACCGAACAGCAGAACGAGGAGTGCCTGAACCAGACCGTCGGCCGGAGCGGAACGAGCGATGAACAGCACACCGGTGATCAGCAGCGGCAGGCTGAGCAGAAGCGCCCCCCAGGACAGCGGCGCTCGTGGTGCCCGTTTCCAGGGAGCCCGACACAGGCGCGCGTAGAGGGCGACGCTGCCAACGGACAGCACCAGCACAGCCCAGGTGGCGGGCGGGTTCAAGACCATCTGCAGCTGCTTCTTGGCCGTGAAGCCCAGCAGAGGCGGCATACCTGCGATCGACAGCGCCCCCAGCCACAGCGGCAGCTGCAGGCTCCAGGACAGCGGCCGCCCGCGCCAGCCCTGCAGCGAGCGAGCCGGCCAGTAGCGCGCCGTGAGGAACATCCCCGCCTTGGCCAGCCCATGGGAGAGGGCCATCGCCCCGCCGGCCGCGGGGGAAAGCAACACCAGCCCCATCTGGGCGAGCGTGCTCCAGGCCAGAAGCCGCTTAGCGTCGTCGACCACCAGGGCATACAGCACCCCGAGGGCGGCGCTGGCCAGGGCGATCGGCGTGAGCAGAGCGATCACGGCGTCGCTGAGCTGCTCCAGGCGCAGGAGCGGCAGCGCGCCGGCGCTCACCACCACACCCGACAGCAGGGCTGACACCTCGGCAGGGGCTTCGGCATGGGTGCGCGGCAGCCAGAGTCCATTGAGAAACACACCCGACTTGGTGAGCAGCCCCACCAGCACCAGAGCCAGCGGGGCCCCGGGCGGCAGGGCCGCGAGGGCGGCGAACTGGAAGCTGCCGCTCTGTGCGTACACCAGCGCGGCGCCGATCAGGTAGAGCCCCATCGCCGTGTTGCTCACCAGCAGATAGCGCAGGGCGATCCAGTCGGCGCGGGCGGTGCGGCCCCTGAGGATGAGCAGGAACGCGCTGATGGCCACCACCTCCAGGCTCACATAGAGGCTCACCAGATCGGTAGTGAGGAAGCTGGTGTTCAGCGCCCCCAGAAGCACCAGCAGCAGCAGCCAGCCGGTGCGGTCCCAGCCCTGCCGGCGGCCCTCGATCCACACCGCCAGACACACCAGGCCATTGAGTAGCAGAAACCAGCCGGCCAGGCGATCGAAACTGAGACTGACGCCGTACTGCTGCAGTAGGAGCAGCTGGTGGCCGGCACCATCCATAAGCAGCCAGGCCCCCAGCAGGGCGGTGCTCAAGACGCACAGCAGGATGAGTGGCCGGCTGAGTGCCGGCAGCAAGGCCACGGTGAAGGCGGCGAGGTAAGGCGCCAGCAACCAGATGACGAGCTGGTGGCTGCCTGGGCTCCAGGCGTCGGTCATGGACGATCGGGGGGATCGAAGCTGGACACATCAAGGCTGGGATCGATGCGGGCCAACTGGGTGATCACCACCAGCAGCAGCGCCTGGATCGACAGTCCGATCACGATGGCGGTGAGGATCACGGCCTGCGGAATCGGATCGGCCAGATCGGCGATGACCAGGCCCGGGTCCGCAGGGTCGGCCAGGCGCGACAGGATCGGCGTGCGCAGGCCGGAACGGGCGCCCAGCAGCACGAACAGCGCCACCACCGCACTGCCGGTGACGTCCATGGCCAGGACCTTGAGAAACAGGTTGCGACGCAGAAGCAGCCCCGTGAAGCCGGCAAGGGCGGCCAGCAGGATCAGCAGCTCCAGCAGTCGGATCGCAGCCATGGGCCAACCCGCGTTGCGGAGATCGGCCCGGACGGTAGCCGTCGCAGCTGCATCGCGGGCGGAAAGCCGAGCGGGTGGAGCCCCGACCATCCACCCAGACGTCCACCGCTCGGGAATGCCCCAGACCACCCGGCTTCACCCCTATAACCCCGTGACCTTTCCAGGCCACCGATGCCTCCCCTCCCCCCGCTGCTGATGGAGTTCAGCTCCCATCAACTGGAAACGGCCGAAACCCTGCTTCAGGTCGGCCGCTTCCTGGTGATCTTCCTCGCCGCAAGGGCGATCGCCGAGCTGATGGTGCGTCTGCAGCTGCCCACGATCCTCGGCGAACTGGTCGCTGGTGTGGTGATCGGCGTCTCCGGGCTGCATCTGATCGTGCCGCCCGGCGCCCAGGCGGAACTGAGCGCCGCCGCCTCCGGCCTGGTGGCCACCCTCTCGGAGATCACGCCCGAAGCTGTGCGCCACGTCTACGACGAAACCTTCCCCAGCCTGCAGACCGTTTCCCAGCTGGGACTGTTCGCGCTCCTGTTCCTCACCGGCCTGGAAAGCGAACTCGATGAACTGGTCGCCGTGGGGGTGCAGGCCGGCACCGTCGCGGTCACCGGTGTGGTGCTGCCCTTCGCGCTCGGCACGGCGGGCCTCTACTACCTGTTCCACGTGCCACTGATCCCGGCGGTCTTCGCCGGCGCGGCAATGACAGCCACCTCGATCGGCATCACCGCCAGCGTGTTCGGTGAGCTCAAGTGGCTCAAGCGCAGCGAGGGCCAGATCGTGATCGGTGCCGCCGTGCTCGATGACATCCTCGGCATCGTGATCCTGGCGGTGGTGGTGGCGGTGGTCGGCGGCGGTGCCTTCACGGTCGGCCCGGTGGTGCGGCTCTGCCTGGCGGCGGCGGCCTTCGTGGCGGTGGCCCTGTTTCTCAGCCGCACGGCTGCACCCCTGTTCGACTGGGTGGTGGACAGGCTGAAGGCTCCCGGGGATGTGGCCGTGGCCAGCTTCGTGGTGCTCACACTCTGCTGTTTCGCCGCCCAGGCGATCGGCCTGGAGGCGGCCCTGGGGGCCTTCGCCGCTGGCCTGATCCTCAGCGCCTCGAAGCACACCCACGACATCGATGCGGCCGTCAAGCCGCTGGTGGCCCTGTTCGCCACGGTGTTCTTCGTGCTGATCGGCACCGGCATGGACCTCTCGGTGCTCAACCCCCTCGACCCCGCCAACCGCGAGGGCCTGATCGTGGCGGCCTTCCTGCTGGTGGTTGCCATCATCGGCAAGATCGCCGCCGGCTGGAGCTACGTGAGCAAGGAGCCCACCAATCGCCTGGTGGTGGGCCTCGGGATGATGCCCCGCGGCGAGGTGGGCCTGATCTTCCTGGGCCTTGGCCGCCAGGCCGGCATCCTCACGCCGGCGCTGGAGGCCGCGATCCTGCTGATGGTGATCGGCACCACCTTCCTGGCACCGATCCTGCTGCGGCTGGTGATTCCCACCGAGCCCGTGCCCGAGGTCGTTGCCGCCGCTCAGCCCACGCCGGCTCAGTAGCGCGGAACCGCCGGATCCACCTCCTGGCTCCAGGCATCGATGCCGCCGGCCACGTTGACGCCCTCGATGCCATGGCGGCCGAGGGCAATCAACGCCTTGGCCGAGCGGCCGCCCAGCTTGCAATGCACATAGAGCTTCTTGCCCAGAGCAAGCTGGCGCACGTCCTCGATGGCCTCGCCACTCTCGATCCGGTCGAGGGGCATCAGCACCGAGCCCGGGATCACGGCGATCTCAGCCTCCTGGGGGTTGCGCACATCGAGCAGGAGCACGTCCTCGAGGCGACCGTCGATCAGGGTCTTGAGTTCAGCCACGGTGATCGTGGGCACCGCACCGGCCTCCTCCTGGCCGGGGGCGGTGCCGCCCACGCCGCAGAACTCCTGGTAGTCCACCAGCTCCTCGATCACAGGCCGCTCCGGGCTGGGCCGCAGCCTGAGCTCGCGGAAGCTCATCTTCAGCGCATCGAACAGCAGCAGCCGTCCGCTGAGGGTGGTGCCGATACCGGTGATGATCTTTACCGCCTCGGTGGCCTGGATCACGCCGATGATCCCGGGCAGCACGCCCACCACGCCGCCCTCGGCGCAGGAGGGCACCATGCCCGGCGGCGGCGGCTCGGGGAACAGATCCCGGTAGTTCGGGCTTTCCGCATCCAGGTTGAACACCGTAGCCTGGCCCTCGAAGCGGAAGATCGAGCCGTACACGTTCGGCTTGCCCAACAGCACGCAGGCGTCGTTCACCAGGTAGCGGGTGGGGAAGTTGTCGGTGCCGTCGCAGACGATGTCGTAGGGGCGAATGATCTCAAGGGCGTTCTCGCTGGTGAGCGCAGTTTCATAAAGATCCACCTGGCAGTGGGGGTTGATCTCCAGGATCCGGGCCTTGGCGGATTCGATCTTGGGCTTGCCCACCCAGCTGGTGCCGTGGATCACCTGCCGCTGCAGGTTGCTGGTGTCGACCACGTCGAAGTCGACGATGCCGATCCGGCCTACACCGGCGGCCGCCAGATAGAGCAGCAGGGGTGACCCCAGCCCGCCGGTGCCCACGCAGAGCACCGAGGCGGCCTTGAGCCGCTTCTGCCCCTCCATGCCCACCTCGGGGAGGATCAGGTGGCGGGAGAAACGAGCCACCTCGTCGGGACTGAGCTGAACGCCGCTGGTGTCGGGAGGGAGCATGGGATCGGTGGGCAACCAGGGCGCCTCCGGTCGGTGAAGGCACCTCAATCCTCCATTGTCCACGGCAGCGGCCGAGGTGGGCCGTCCTCGGGCAACCACCAGCACGCCAGCTCCGCTCGGCCCGAAGCCAGCCTGCCGCGGATCAGCATCAGGGCCGGAGCCACCGTGAGGGCCCTGTCCGTGGGGGATGGCACCGGCTCCGCTGCGGGGTGGCTGTGGGCCGAGCCAAGCAGCAGCAACCCCTGGTCGCGACCCCACTTCTGGGCCTGGAGCTGCTCCCGCGGATCCACGGCGAAACGGCAATTCCGTTCGGCAGCTGGTTCCCACACATTCAGACAGGGCCAGATCCGCTCGATCCGCCACAGCACCCCGGCGTGCCGGCCCAGCAGCAGGGCGCAGGCTTCCTCCGGTGCCGTGAGCGCCAGAAGATGATCGAGCAGCGTCAGCGCGTGCGGACGGAGGTGAATCGCCTCTGGCGTGATCTGAACCACAGCGGGTACCTTAGGCAGCGTTTCCCATCCGGCCCTCTCCATGAGCGATATCAGCACCGAAGCCAAGGAGACGGTGGATCAGGCCGCTGAGGCCGTGAACGATGCCGGCTTCGACTTCCAGCAGCGCTACGGCGAAGTGATCGGAAAGGTCAATGAAACCCTTGACAAGGTCGACTGGGGCCAGATGGGCAAGGTGGGCAAGGCTGCCGGCATTCTGTTGGCGGTGATCGTCGCCCAGATCCTGATCAAGGGGGTGCTCGATACCATCAACCTGCTGCCGATCGTGCCGGGTCTGCTCGAGCTGCTCGGCCTGGTCGTGGTGGGCAAGTGGAGCTGGGACAACCTCACCACCAGCGAAAAACGTGCCGCTGTGGTCGAGAAGGTTCAGACCCTCAAGAAGGAGTACCTGGGCTGATTGCAGCCCCAATCCCTTTCCGCCCCATCCGGGGCGTTTTTTTTGGCCCGCTCCAAGCGCTGGTGCTGCCCTAGGGATCGATCTCAGCCGGGCGGACGGCTGAGCAGTCCCGCGATACAGCTGCGGGAGCGGGCCCCATAGCCACCGCCGAACAGCTGGGCATGGTTGAGAAGGTGGTAAAGGTTGTAGAGATCCACGCGGCTGCGGTGGCCCGGCGGCAGAGGCCATTCGCGTTCGTAGCCGGCGAAGAAGGCTTCGGGGAACCCCCCGAACAGGCGGGCCATCGCCAGATCCACCTCCCGGTCGGCCCGGTGCACGGCCGGATCGAACACGGTGCCGGCGGCCCCAGCCAGCAGAGAGGCATTGCCGCTCCAGAGATCGCCGTGCACCAGGCAGGCTTCGGCCCGGTGGCCCGCCAGCCAGCCGGGCACCACCTCCAGCAGCTGCTGCGCGCCTGGCAGCTCGATCCCGCGGCGGCCCAGCGCCTCCAGCTGGGGGGCCAGGCGGCGGCTGGCGAAGAACATGCCCCAGTTGTCGCTCCAGGCGTTGAGCTGAGGCGTGGAGCCGATGAAGTTGGCGCTCACCCAGCCGAAGGCGGCCGGCCGGTCCTGCGGGGCCAGGGGGCCGCCGAGGCTGGAACGGTGCAGACGGGCCAGGGCGGCTCCCAGGGCGCCCCAGTCGCCCCCGCCCTCGAGGTTCAGCCAGGGAAGCACCAGCACCGCCAGGCCGCCGGTGAGCCCCAGGGCCAGCGGTTCCGGCACCACCAGGCCGCTGCCGGCCGCCGCCGCGGCCAGGGCGCGCAGACCCTCGGCCTCCGCCTCCAGCAGCGGCAGCCCTTCGGGGGGGCTGGTCTTGGCGAACAGCCGCCGAGGCCCCCCCGGGAGTGGGGCGACCAGCTCCAGGCACCAGGCCTGGTGGATGCAGCCGCCTCCCACCGGCCGGCGCCGGACCGGATCAGCGCCCAGGCGCTCCTGCAGCCAGGCGGCAAGGGGATCGGCGGCAGGCGGCATCACACCGGGATCGGACCCGCCCCAGCCTGAAGCCTCGCGGTGGCCGCGGGCCGGTTGCCAGCATGCGCGAATGGCTGCGGACCCTCTTCTCGACGTGGCCGTGGTGGGCGCCGGAATCGCCGGCCTCACCGCTGCTGCCCTGCTGGCCCAGGAAGGGCTGGGGGTGGATCTGCTGGAGGCCCACACCCAGAGCGGCGGCTGCGCTGGCACCTTCCGCCGCGGGCCCTACCTCTTTGATGTGGGGGCCACCCAGGTGGCCGGCCTGGAGCCTGGCGGGGTGCACGCGCGGCTGTTCCACCATCTCGGGGTGCCGGCGCCGGCGGCGACACCGCTCGATCCCGGCTGCGTCGTCGACCTGGCCGACGGCCAGGCGCCGGTGCGGCTGCACCGCGACCCGGAGGCCTGGAGGGAGGAGCGGGAGCGGCAGTTTCCCGGCAGCGGCCGCTTCTGGGATCTGTGCGCCGCGATCCACCGGGCCAGTTGGGCCTTCGCCGGCCGCGATCCCGTGCTGCCGCCCCGCTCGCTCTGGGATCTGGGCCAGCTGTTGACGGCCCTGCGGCCAGCCAGCCTGGCCAGCGGCCTGCTCACCACCGCCACCATCGCCGACCTGCAGCGCCTCTGCGGCTGCTCCGAAGGGCCGGTGGGAGCGAGGCTGCGCCGCTTCCTCGATCTGCAGCTCCGCCTCTACTCCCAGGAACCTGCCGACCGCACGGCCGCCCTCTATGGCGCCACGGTGCTGCAGATGGCCCAGGAGCCGCTGGGTCTCTGGCATCTCGAGGGCTCGATGCAGGTGCTGAGCACCACCCTCGAGCAGGCCCTCGCCCAGGCGGGAGGCCGGCTGCGGCGACGGCACCGACTGGAGCGGCTGCACCCCCCCGAGCGACCGGGCGACCCCTGGCGGATGGAGGGCCAGGCCACCCCAGGCGGCCGCTTCCTGCTGCGGTCCCGGGAGGTGGTGCTCACCCTGCCCCCCCAGAGCCTGCCCGGCCTGCTGGGAGACGCCCTGCCGGCGGGCTACCGGGCGCGCCTGGCGGGCCTGAGCGATCCGAGCGGAGCCCTGGTGTTCTACGGAGCGGTGGAGCGGCGGCGGCTGCCGGAGCACGTAGCGCCCCACCTGCAGCGCGACTGGGACGATCCCGGGCCGCTGTTCGTTTCGGTGAGCCGGGAGGGGGATGGGCGGGCGCCGGCGGGAGAGGCGACGGTGATCGCCAGTGTGTTCACACCCGCAAGGGGCTGGTTCGACCTGGGTAAGGACGCCTACCTGGAGCGCAAGCGGGCGGCAGAGGCCGGCATCCGCCGGGGCCTGGAGCGGTTGCTGGGCCTGAGCCCGGCGGACTGGAGCCACGGCGAACTGGCCACGCCCAGGGGGTTCGAGCGCTGGACCGGGCGGCCCTACGGCTTCGTGGGGGGGCTGGGGCAGGCTCCCGGCCGCTTCGGCCCCTTCGGCCTGGCCAGCCGCACGCCCCTGCCGGGCCTGTGGCTGTGCGGCGATTCGATCCATCCCGGAGAGGGCACCGCCGGCGTGAGCCTCTCGGCCCTGATGGCCTGCCGCCAGCTTCTCCAGGCCCGCGGCAAGGTCTGGCGATGGCGGGACGCGGCCACCACCTGAGAGGCTGGGGGTATCGATCCGTGCTCCGATGTCTCCCACAGCCCCTGCCCTGGTGGCACCCCCGGCCGCCCCATCCGGCCGCCGGCGCCGAAAACCCGAGGCCGGCGCGGGGAGCCGCGGCTTCGGGACCGGCGGGCGCCGGGAGAAGGCCTCTGCTCAGGGGAAGGGGCGCAAACGACGCGGTTCGGGACTGAGCGCCGCCGACCGTTCGCCCCTGGGCCGCAGCCCGGATCTACCGGCCCTCGAGGCCCGCGCCAGGCTCGGGCTGGCGCTGGCGGGGCGCCTCAGCGAGGGCGACGTGAACCGGGCCTGGAAGCGGGCGGCCGGCGAACACCACCCCGATCGAGGTGGACTGCACGACACCATGCAGGCGATCAACGCCGCCCGCGACCTGCTGCTGGGCCGCGGAATCGAGTCCTGACTCAGCCGCCCGCCAGCACCGGCGGCGGCGCACTCGCGGGGAAGCGCCCCAGATAGGTGGCCACGGCGATCGGACGAGGCTGGTCGTAGCCCACCGGCAGCCAGAGATCGCCGGCGGCGGAGGCGAAGTGAACCTCCCAGTGGTAAAGACCGCGGAAGGCACGCGGATCCTCCTTCAGGAGGTCGGCGTAGAGCAGCACAGCTTTGCCGTAGTTATCGCTGTTGTTGTAACCCCACAGCCCCTTGCGGATGTCCCTGAGGCCACCGCGGCGCACCAGATAACGGGCGGCGGCATGGATGGCACTGCGGGGATCACGGATGTCGCCGCCGTTGCCGATGCCGGGCTCGGCCCAGGTGGTGGGCAGGAACTGCATTGGCCCGCGGGCATCGGCCACCGACACACCATCGATGCGGCCCATGCCCGATTCCACCAGGTTCACCGCCGCGAGCACCTCCCAGGCGATGCCGGTGGCGGCGGCAGCCTCCTTGTAGTAGCGGAGAAGATTCTCGGGGGGCTCGGGGGGAATGATCCGCCACGCCGGCAGCACGGCCGCCTTCTGGCCGCGGTGCATCGCCAGGAAGGCACGCCGGGCGGCCAGGTGCCGGTCGAAGACCGGCCGCCAGGTCTCGCTGAGTTCCTCACGCACCTGGGCAGCCAGGTGGGGCCGCCGCGAAAGGGTGCGGTAGATCACCTGCTGCTGATGCCCCAGGGCCGGCAGATCAGCCTCCGGCGTGCTCGAGGACCGGATCAGCTGCTCCACCTGGCCCAGAAGGACCGCAATCCCAGCCGGATCCGTGGGCAGAAGGGGATAGTGGCGGCCGTTGGCGGCCCGGGGCAGGGCTGGATCGGTGGGCAGCAGGGCGGCCGCCGGCGGCGGCGGCAGGGGCTCGGCGGTCACCGATCCCGGTGGCGGCGGCAGAAGCTGCGCCTCCGCCGCCGTGGCCCCGGACCCGCCCCGGTACTCCCCGCAGCCCACCAGCGCCGGGCCCAACAGCAGGGCCAGACCGCCGGAGAGAGCCAGCAGCGGGGGGAGGGGGCGGCGCATCGGCAAGGGAGGCGGATCCGGATGACGTTAGGCGTGCTGGCCGGCGCCCCCCTCCGTTCAGGGTTCGGGAGGCAGGAGCTGGATCCGGTACAGCACCTCCTCGAGGGCATCGGCCGCCGTGATTCCCGGCCACCGCTGGGGAGTCTCGGGTGTGCAGCAGGAGGCAACCGGCGCCAGCACGGTCCAGGGCCGGGCATGGCAGAACTGCACCACGCTGTGGCGCTCGCCGCTGCTGCCCGCCGGAGCGACCACCCGATGCCTGCCCGCCGGGATCGTGCCGTTGCTGAGCCGCTCCAGCATCAGGCCGCTGTTGATGATCACCCGCCCCTCCGGCGGAATGGCGTCGACCCATGCACCCTCCACCAGCACCTGCAGGCCGGGAGCCGTGGCCCGGGGCAGGGCGGTGATCAGGTTGATGTCGCCATGGGGCGCAGCCCAGACGTGGCCGCCGGCCGGCGCCTCGGGCATCGGCGGGTAGCGCAGGGCCCGGCTCAGGGTGGGGGCCTCCGTGGTCATCTCGTCGAAGAACGTGTCGGCGCAGCCCATCGCCACCGCAACCACCCGCAGAAAGCGGCGCTGCAGCTCGGCAACGGCCGTGTGGAACGCCAGCAGCACCTCTGTGATCCCGGGCAGCTCCGCCTCGGGCAGCAAGAGTTCGGGGTAGAGCAGCGGATGGCGGCGCCGCAGGGGATGGGCCGCCGGCAGCGGCGCCGACCAGTTGAGCATCTCCTTCCAGTCAGCCCTCCCGTGGCCCGCCGCGGTCTCCACCAGCAGACCGGTGTAGCCGGTCTGGCCCGCGCTCTCCGGGGCATGGAAGGCCTGCTTCCGTTCCGTCGAGAGGGCGAAGAAACGGCTCAGCAGGCCGTAGGCGTCATCGAGCAGGGCCTCCGGCAGATCGCTGCTGGTGTAAACGAATCCGGTGGCCAGGCTGCGGCGCACCCCATCGACCACGGCGTCCCGTGCGGAGCGGCTGCCGCGCTCGAAGGCCATCAGATCCACGTCAAGGATCGAGGAACGGCCCATCAGCACCCCGGCCCGACGGGGCTGGTCATGACAGGCGGGCAAGCTCCTGCTGGAGGGATTCGGTGAAGCCCCGCCGCTGGGCGGGATCCCCCACCACCATCAGCGTTCCGTTCCCGGGCCACCAGTTGAGGCGGAGATTGGAGACGCCGTCCTCGACGACGAACATCTCGAAATCGCCTTCGTGCACCCAGCGGCCGGATTGGCCGGTTCGGGCCACCAGCACCTTGAGCTGATCCAGCGATCCCCGGAACTCCACCAGTCCGCTGCGTGTGGCACGACTTTAGTCAGATCGCCCGGCCCTGCCCTGCCGGCAGGCGCAATCTCAACCCAGCAGCTCCTCGGCAGCCTGCCCGGGTGGCGCCAAGAAGGCCGGCCGCAGGTCGTGGGTGCGAGCCAGGAAATGGTGCAGCAGCGGCCAGTCCCCCGCCTGCACCAGCTGCTCAAGCGCGTCGATCTCCTGTCGATAGAGGGCAAGGGCCGCCAGCAGGGCCTCCCGGTTGTGGCGGGCCATCAGGGTGCCCAGCTCGGGGTTGCCGCCGCCCACCCGCGTGGTGTCAGCGAAACCGCTGGAGGCCAGGGCACGCACCAGCGCCGCCAACGGGCCCTCCCCACCGCGGTCGGCGGTCCCGATCAGGGCCGCACTCACGAGCACCGGCAGGTGGGAGATCATCGCCACGGCCCGGTCGTGCTCGTCCGGGGCACAGGTGAGCCAGCGGCCTCCCACCGCCAGGGCCAGCTCCCGCACCGCTGCGAGGGCACCGTGCTCGGTGTCCGCCACCGGAGTCGCCACCCAGGGGCGATCGCGGAACAGCCCCGACTCACCGGCCTCCACCCCCGCCGCGGCCGTACCGGCCATCGGATGGGAGGCCACGAAGCGGATGCCGGGCAGCCGGTCCCAGGCCGCCAGCACCGGCCCCTTCACCGAGCCCACATCGGTGACGACCGCCTCCGCGGGCAGGGCAGCCAGCAGCACCGGATCCGGAGCGAGCAGGCGATCCAGCGGCAGGGCGAGGACCACCAGCCCGCAGTCAGCGAGCACGGCCGGGTCGGTGGACACCGTGCCCGCCAGGCCACGCTGCCGGGCCCGCACGGCAGTGGACTCCCGGTGCACCAGGGCGCGCACGTCGGCCCCGAGCGCCTGCAGATCCAGTCCCAGCGAACCACCGATCAGCCCCAGACCCACCAGCCCCACCGGCCGGTGCAGCCACAGGGGCACTGACCCCTCCCCATATCGCTGATGCGCCATCCCGGCCGCCTCCCACCTCGGTTCCATCGTCCCCGATTGACAGCGACGTGCCCGGCCGATGAGGGACGCTGTCGCCGCTGCTGCGATCCGCGCCGGGGGCGCTGCCTACGATCCGGCGATGTTGGAAGCCCGCGCCCACCACCAGCTCAAGGCCCTGCTGGCGGGGGAAGGGGCACGCCGCTGGCCGCACCACCTCACCCTGAGCCGCCTGGTCGCCCGCAGTCTGCGCCGGGCCGATCACACCCTGGTGCGGCTGGCTCCCGGTACAGATCCCAGTTGGTGGATCAGCCTGCTGGTGCCGCTGGTGCTGGGGGACACACGGCTGGCCCTGGTGGTGAGCGATGCGCTGCGCCAGCGGCTGCTCCAGGTGGAATGGCCCCGGCTGCGCGGGGTGGGCCTTTCTCTCTCCTGCTGGGAAGGTCCGGAAGCACCTCCCGAGGCCCGTCTGTGGCTGCTCAATCACCGGGAGCTGCTTGCAGCCTGGCGCAACGGCCGCCTGGGGGATCGCCAGCTGGTCATCCCCGAGGCGGAGTCGCTGGAAACCGCGCTGCGGGAGGCCCTGGCAGTCCGGATCGACCCCATCGACTGGGACCGCCTGCGGCGCGCCCTGCCCGCTGCGGAGGAGAGCCTGCTCAGCCTGCACAGCCGGCTGGGGCGACGCCTGCTGCGCCATCCCCGCACTCCTCACGGCCTGGTGGCCCTGGCCGACGACGACGAGGCCCCGCTGCGTCATCTTCTGGCCCTGCTGAAGCCCCTCCCCGATCCCTGGAGAGGCTGGCTGGACGCCGCTGGAGGCGGCTGGAGCAGCTGGGCTCACGTGGAGACCGACCAGCTGGCGTGGCAGCTTCATCGACAACCTCTCGAGCCCCTGGCGGAGCTTGAGGGGCTGCTCCACGGTCGGGGCGCCGTGCTTGCCGGCGAACTGGCACTCCCCGGAGGCGGTGGCGAGTCCTCACCGGGGGCCGGAATCAACGGCCTCGGCCTCAACCCTCAGGTGATGGTGGAGCTGGGAGATCCCCCGCTCGCCGATCCGCTGCCCCTCTACGTGCCGCTACGGCAGCCCCTGCCGAACAGCCCCCACTACGGCGACCATCTGCTTGACCACGCCCGCCGCCTCGTTCTCGGCCAGAGCGGACTCACGGTGGTACTGATCGATGATCCCGCCCTGCGCCGCGGCCTGGCGAGCGGCCTGGCCGCCGAGTTCGGCAGCCGCGTGGGCGAGGAGTGCACGGCCCCGGAAAGCAACGGCGTGCTGTGCTGCCGCTGGAGCTGGTGGCTGGAGAACCAGACCCGCCTTCCCCTGCCCTGCCAGGTGATAGTGGCCCTGCTGCCGATCGCCAGCCTGGAGGATCCGCTCACTGCCGCCCGAGTGGCGCGTCTGCGCCAGCAGGGCCGGGACTGGTTCCGCGAGCGGTTGCTGCCCGATGCCCTCAACCGGATACAGCGGGGAGTGGCGGGACTGCGGCGAAGCGGCGGCCGTCTTGCGGTACTAGATGGGCGTCTGCGGGGGCGGAGCTGGGGTCGCCAGGTGTTCGCCGCCCTGGAACCCTGGGTGCAGCTCACGCGCCTGCTGCCGGACTGAACGTCCTGCAGCAGCCGGTGGCCGCTCTGGCCCCTAGCCTCGATCGAACCGCAGCCGAGTTTCAATGGGGGAAGCCAAGCGTCGCGCCGCCCAGGGCCTGCCGCCCCGCCAGAAGAAGGCCGACCGCCCGGCAGCGGGTACTGACACCTCCCCGCGGCTGATCCCCTGGCTGCCGTTCACCCGCAACCAGGCCGATCGCTTTGTGGCCGTCAGCACCCGTGGAGCCTGGATCGGGATCGCTGCCCTGGTGGCTTTCTGGGTGACCGTGCGGTTCATCGGGCCGGCAGCCGGCTGGTGGACCCTGGCCGATGGCTGAGCCTGCGAGTGCCACACCGGTGAGCGGTTGCCCACCGACCAGCGGCGGCTCGCGACAAATCGGAAGAAAACCTTAGGATTGCCGAATCGCTCTCCAGGGGCCCCGTGTTCTCACGCCTCGCCAACCAGTACCGCTCGGTGGTTCACGACCTCGTGCTGAGCCTCCAGGCTTTGGCTGACTGCCTCGATCAGCGCGGCCAGACCGCCAGCTGCTACGTCTGCGGCGACGGTGACGACAACCACGGCGCCTCCTTCGTGGCCGAACTGGAAGACCGCCACATGGTGCGCTTCCTCGTTTCCGATTTCGGGATCAGCTGGGTGGAATCCCGCGACGGCCGCGAACTGGTGAAGCTGGAGGGCGCCGAAGCGATCCAGGAACTGCAGCGAGTGGCGGCTGTGCTGCAAAGCGGACCTGCCAGCCGCTGGCCTCGCCCTGCCGCCGTCCTCGCCACCCCGGACATCCAGGCGGACTCGGCACTCGCCGAGTCCGCCTGAGCCCCGCGCCTGCGGCCTTCAGGCCGCCGGCACCTCCTCCCGTTCCACCACCAGGTCGACCGGAGCTTCCTCGACCGCCGGCTTGGCCGCCCCGCGGGTCGCCGCCTGACGGGCCGCCGCGGCCAGGGGCTTCATCGAGTTGGCCGTGACCTCGGAGCCCTCGGTGAGCCGGCGGCGGGTGAGCTGCTCAATCACCTCCGCCTGCTCAGGGTTCTGCTCCAGCCAGGTGATCGTGTTGTCGCGGCCCTGGCCGATGTTGTCGCCCTCGTAGCTGTACCAGGCGCCCTTGCGGGTCACCACGCCCGTTTCCTCGGCCAGGTCGAGCAGGCAGCCCAGGGTGCTGATGCCGCGGCCGAAGAGGATGTCGAACTCGGCGATGCGGAACGGAGGGGCCACCTTGTTCTTGGCCACCTTCACCTTGGCGCGGATGCCGTACTCCTCGGTGCCGCGCTTGAGGGTCTGGATGCGGCGGATGTCGAGGCGCACCGAGGCGTAGAACTTCAGCGCGTTGCCGCCCGTGGTGGTTTCCGGGTTGCCGTAGGTGACGCCGATCTTCTGACGCAGCTGGTTGAGGAAGATCACCGTGCAGCCCGACTTGCCGATGTTGCCGGTGATCTTGCGCATCGCCTGGCTCATCAGCCGGGCCTGGCTGCCCACCGCCAGGTCCCCCATCTCGCCCTCGATCTCCGCCCGGGGCGTGAGGGCCGCCACCGAGTCGATCACCACGATGTCGACGGCGGCGGAGCGCACCAGCTGATCCACGATCTCCAGGGCCATCTCACCGGTGTCCGGCTGGGAGACGAGCAGGTTCTCGATGTCGACCCCGAGGGAGGCGGCATAGACGGGATCGAGGGCATGCTCCGCATCCACGAAGGCGGCCACGCCGCCGCGCTTCTGCACCTCGGCAATGGCGTGGAGGGTGAGGGTGGTCTTGCCCGAGCTCTCCGGCCCGTAGACCTCCACCACCCGACCCTTGGGATAGCCGCCGCCCAGGGCGAGATCCAGGGTGAGGGCGCCGGTGTTGATCGTTTCCACCCGCATGCGGGAGGCATCGCCCAGGCGCATGATCGAGCCCTTGCCGAAGTTGCGCTCGATCTGGTTGAGCACCAGGCCGAGGGCCTTGTCGCGCTCGGCGCTGGAGGGGCCGGCGGCACCGGCAGAGGAGGAGGCGGCCTTGGGATCGAGGGGCATGGAACGGATCAGCGAGGGGACAGGCCGCGACAGACGGGCACCGGAGACACCGGAGAGACACCGGACGGGCAGGGAAGCGGACCCGGAGCCGGGGGCCATCCTGCGACCTCTGGGAAGCAAGTGCCACCGCAGGGGGCCGGCGTATCAATTGCGTTAGTACGGGCGTACTGTAACGCGTCAGGGCCAGACCGCCAGGGGGGCGGCGAAAGCAGCGGGGGTGAGCCAGCGGATGTGCTTCACCGCCAGTCCATCCCCATCCCCGGGGGCCAGATACCCCCAGGACGCGAGATAGCAGCGCACCTCCTCAAGGCCGGGAGTGGCGCGCACCAGCTCCAGCGTGGGACGGCGGTCCTCCACGAACCAAAGGGGGCGCCCCTGGGTGCTGAGCTGAAGCAGCACGTCCGGCTTGCTGCCCTGCTCATGGCCGTAGAGGGCCCCGGGCGTGAGGCCGGCGGCGGCCAGGAGGCGGGCGGCGAAGGCGCCACCCTTGGTGGTGAGCACCGCCCAGTCGGCCCCCTCGACCGCCAGGGCCCGCAGCCGATCCGGCACGCCGGGATAGAAGCGGTGGAGGGCCAGCCAGGCCTCCGGATCCCGGGCGATCACCGTGCGCCGCACGGACTCGAGTGCCTCCTGGAGCTGTTCGGCCCGCCAGCCCCGCGCCGCCAGGGCCGCGGGCATCGCCCGGTCGTAAGCAGAGGCGGCCGCCCCGGGGTCGAAGCCGGGTCGCCCCAGTTCGGCGGCCATGAGCACCATCTCCCAGCCCTTATGGATGCGGGGGCGCAGAAGGGAAAAGCCTGGGGGCGCCAACTCCGGCAGAGTCAGCGCGGAATCGAGCTGGAGGGCGGCATGGCGCGCCGCCCACCAGTACTCGGCCATGCCGTCCACCAGCACGCCGTCGAAGTCGAAGACCAACAGCGGGGCCGCAGCCAAGGGAGGTGAGAAAAAACTGGGCCGCTAGGATTCGAACCTAGGAATGGCGGGACCAAAACCCGCTGCCTTACCGCTTGGCGACGGCCCAACACGCCGGCGGTGCCGGTGCCTAGATAGTTACCCACAGCGCCGGTGACTTCGTCAACCGCAGGCAGCCGAGCCAGGCCGTCAGGGCGGGAACACCCGCAGCCGCTGCTGCGGCCCCCGTCCGAACACCGAGCAGCGCAGGCGGTAGCGGCCCACCAGTTCGCTCTGCATCTCCCGCACCCGTTCACTGCGCGGCAGGAGTTCCACAGGGCGTCCCTGGGGCAGCACCACCTGCTCCACTGCCAGCCGGCACTCCTCCAGAGCGGCATGGTCATCGTCGAGGTCGCCGCCGGAATCGGCGGTACCGGGCTCCGCGGGCGACCTTCGATCCACCAGCCGCTCCAGCGCCCTCTGGAGCTGGTGGGGGGAGTCGGACTTGATCACAAGGATCGGCACGCCCCGCAGCCGGGCCCGGCGCCGCAGGTCGGGATCACGTCCCAGTTGGCCGCGAAGGCTCAGCAGCGCGTCGGCCGCATCCGGTTCCTGCACCACCTCCACCGGCAGGGCCCTCCCCCGGACGGCCTCCTGCAGCAGCTGGGGGGCCATGCCCACGCCACATACCCGCAGGGGGGCGGAGGGCAGGCGGGAGAACACCTCAGGGGCCGGATTGGGCTCCGCGGGCTGCGGCCGAGGGCCCGCGGCCGCCGGATTCGGCAGAGGCGGGGCCACCAGGGCCCGACCGCCACGCGGACCGGTGGGAGCGAGGGCTCCCCGCGGGGACGGCAGCGGGGTGGGCGGTGGCGGCGCCGCATCCCGCAGCAGCAGGCGGCCGTCCGGAGCGAGCTCGCGGATCTGGGGACGGGCCTGCTGACCTCGCAGCAGGGCATCCACGGTGCCAGCCACCTCGCGATGCACCAGCCAGCGATGGCGGCTGTGCATCTCCACCGCCAGCGGGAAGGTGGGTTCGGCAGCCCGCTCCAGCACCGTTTTCTGGGTGCGACGCCGGCGGGCTTCCTCATCGCCCAGGGTCACCGACTGGATGCCGCCCACCAGATCGCTGAGGGTGGGGTTGCGGATCAGGTTCTCGAGGGCGTTGCCGTGGGCGGTGGCCACGAGCATCACACCCCGCTCGGCGATGGTGCGGGCCGCCTGAGCCTCGAGTTCGGTGCCGATCTCATCGATGACGATGACCTCGGGCATGTGGTTCTCCACTGCCTCGATCATCACCTGATGCTGCAGTTCGGGCCGGGCCACCTGCATGCGGCGGGCCCGGCCGATGGCGGGATGGGGGATGTCGCCGTCGCCGGCGATCTCGTTGCTGGTATCGATCACCACCACGCGCCGCTCGAGCTCGTCGGCAAGCACGCGGGCGATCTCGCGCAAGGCGGTGGTCTTGCCGACGCCCGGCCGGCCCATCAGCAGCAGCGACTGGCCCGAATCCAGCAGGTCCCGCACCATCGCCACCGTGCCGAACACGGCCCGGCCCACCCGGCAGGTGAGCCCCACCACCTCGCCGGTGCGGTTGCGGATCGCGCTGATGCGGTGGAGCGTGCGCTCGATCCCGGCGCGGTTGTCGCCGCCGAACGGCCCGAGCCGCTCCAGCACGGCCGCCAGATCCGCCCGCTCCACCGGCGCCTCCCCCAGGGCCACGGCCCGGCCGGGGTAACGGGCCTCCGGGACCCGGCCGAGATCGAGCACCACCTCGAGCAGCTGCTCGCGCCGCTCGGCCGGCTCCAGAGCCTTTCGCACCGGCGATGGCAGCACGGCAATCAGCCGATCGAGATCATCGGTGACCCGCTGGGTGGGAGGCAGGGGCGCACCGGCGGTGCCGGCGCTGGGGGTGAGACGCGGATCCAGCGGAGGGGGGCCGGGGCGGGGCGTTCGCTGTGGCCGTTCTAGCCGGGCGGGATGGCTGTGGAGAGGCGGTCGCGCCGCAGCCAGGGCGACACCAGCGCGCCGGCGGTCTCCAGGGCCTCGGGCAGGAGATCCGGTAGGTCGAGCAGCCGCCTGCCCCGGGCCTGGGCCTCCAGCAACAGCGGCTGGAGCCGGTGGCGAGCGACGCTGCCGAAGGCCACGCCGCAGGCCCGCTCCCCCGCGGGCCCGAGGCGCTCCAGCAGCGGCAGGGTGCGGTCGTTGGTGCCGCCCGCCAGCTGCAGGGGCCCCGGAGGGGCGAGGGGGGCCAGCCGCTGGAGCAGCCGCACCGCGGCATAGGCCGTGCCAGCGCCCACGTCGCCGCTCATCGGCCGGCCATCGAGCTGCCAGAGGGGCTGGAAGCCGGCCCGCCGCAGCTGCCGGTGGCGCTCCTGCAGTTCGGCGGCCAGCTCATGCGGCTCCGGCGGGTCACCGCCGCCGTCGCGCTCAAGACCACAGCTCACCGCCAGCCGCCGCAGGGGGATGCCGGAAGCCAGCACCTGCTCCAACCGTGCCGTGAAGGCCGCCGAGCGTCCCAGGCGCGTGTGCAGTTCCACCGCATCAGGCGCCAGCGCCGCCAGCAGGGGTGCCACCGCCTCCGGCGGCAGGAGATGGGGACGCTCCTCGATCAGCCCGAGCGGGCAGGCAGGCAAGCAGCGGCCGCAGCCGTAGCAGCGCTCGCTCAGCACCCCGCCGTCCCCGGCAGGAGCGATGGCCTGGGCCGGACACACGCGCTGGCAGGGCCGGGGACAGTCCTCCGGACAGCGGTGGGGGTCGAACCAGGCCTTGCGGAAGTGGGGATCGGCCCCGTCGCTGAGGCTCACCATCAGCCAGGGGGCAGCATCAGGGGGTCGGTGCGGGCTCCGCTCCGCCGCCCAGCGCAGGCCCCGACGGGCTGCGGCCACCACGGCCGGGTCCGCCGCCACGTCGATGCAGTGGACGCCCGCCAGGGCGTAGAGGCCGGCAAGATCCTCGATCGAAGCCAGGTCCTGATTGCTGGCGCCGGCGATCAGCTTCACCCAGCGGCCCTCAGCCAAGGCGAGCTCAGGCCCGGTGGCCAGGGCGTCTTCAGGCCCGGGCAGGGGGTCGGCGGCGGTGGCAGACGGGTCGGTCAGACCGCGGCGGCGAGCAGCTGCTCGAGCGGCTGCCAGCGCAGAGCACGGGCCCCACCCATCTCCACCACCAGCTTGAGGCGGGATTCACGGCGGCAGAGCTGCAGCAAGGAGGCCAGCTCGGCGTCCGAGAGCACCCGGCCCTCCAGCAGCCAGAGGAGGATCGGCGAGGTGCCCTCAAGATCGCCACCGAGCAAGGGCATCACCCGTTGCACCTCGCCCACGGCCGCTCCGCGGCCCACGCTCTGATGGCCGAGGTGTGGGGGCCGGATCCCGTGCAGCTGGAGGAGGAAAGCCTCCGGATCGCCCAACCCCCGGGCGGAGGTCAGATGGGTGCGGTAGCCCGCAGCACGCATGCGGCGCAGCAGGCGGGTTTCGGTGCCGCCTTCCAGGGGGGCGAACAACGCCAGGGCCCCTTCCTTCTCCAGGTCGGCGCGGAAACCGCGGCCGGTCAGCAGCAGGGGCATCGATGGCGACTCATAGAGCGAGGGAAAGTCTGGCAGTCGCCGGGCGGATCGGGGCGATGGGGGAGGGGGGAACGCCGTGGGGTATGGTGGCTGCTTGTGCCGAAGCCCTGTGCCCGTCCGCTAGCCGGGCCTCCAGATCTCGGTACAGGGTCGTCGCTGCGGCGACCCTCCCGGCCAGTACGGCCCGGGCAGCCTCATCAGGGCTGTGCGGAACCGTCGGGAAACTGCCAGACCGGCTTGCGGAGCTCGCTCCGATCCAGCCCGGTTCCGCAAGTCCCAGCCTGCTGATTCGTCTCGCTAGCACCCGGTCGCGCGGTTCTGCCGCCGATCCCTCTGCGATTCCCCGAACTCAGCGATCGTCGCGTTCCCGGTGCCTTGCGGCACGCGGTGCGCCGGGTCTCCACGGAGGCTCCCCTAGGGGAGTTCCTCCTGCCCCGTCCGACGACTGTCCAGCTGGCGTCATTCCCCTCCCATGTCCATCGGCATTCTCGGGAAGAAACTGGGCATGTCCCAGTTCTTCGATGAAGAGGGCAGGTCCGTTCCGGTCACCGTGATCGAAGCGGGTCCCTGCCGCATCACCCAGCTCAAGAGCGAAGACACCGACGGCTACACCGCGGTGCAGGTCGGCTTCGGCGACATTCGCGAGAAACTCGTGAACAAGCCGGCCAAGGGCCACCTGGCGAAGTCCGGCAGCGAACCGCTCCGGCACCTGCGCGAATACCGCGTCGACGCCGTCGACGGACTCGAGCTGGGCGCTGCGATCACCGTGGCGGCCTTCGAGGCCGGCCAGAAGGTCGACGTCAGCGGCGACACCATCGGACGCGGCTTCGCCGGCTACCAGAAGCGCCACGGCTTCAGCCGCGGTCCCATGAGCCACGGTTCCAAGAACCACCGCGAACCCGGTTCCACCGGTGCCGGCACCACCCCCGGCCGGGTGTACCCCGGCAAGCGGATGGCCGGCCGCTATGGCGGCAAGCAGATCACCACCCGCGGCCTCACCATCCTCAAGGTGGATGCGGAGCGCAACCTGCTGGTGGTCAAGGGCTCGGTTCCCGGCAAGCCCGGCGCCCTGCTCGACATCCGCCCCGCCAATCGGGTGGGCGGGAAGGCCGCGAACTAAGGAGGAAGGACATGACTCACTGCGTTGTTCGCGACTGGCAGGGCAAGGAGAGCGGCAAAGCCACTCTCGACCTGAAGGTCGCCAAGGAAACCTCCGCCAACGATCTGCTTCACCGCGCCGTGGTGCGGCAGCTGGCCCACGCCCGCCAGGGCACGGCCAGCACCCTCACCCGCGCCGAAGTGGCCGGCGGTGGCCGCAAGCCCTACAAGCAGAAGGGCACCGGTCGGGCCCGCCAGGGTTCGATCCGCACCCCCCTCCGCCCCGGTGGTGGCGTGGTGTTCGGTCCCAAGCCACGCAGCTACGAGCTGGGCATGAACCGCAAGGAACGTCGCCTGGCCCTGCGCACCGCGTTGATGGCCCGCCTCGACGATCTGATCGTCGTGAAGGGCTTCGGCACTGGCCTCGACACCCCGAAGACCCGGGAGATCACCGACGCCCTCGGCCGCTTCGGCATCGAAGCGGGCACCAAGGTGCTGCTGATCCTCGATGGCGCCTCGGAAGCTGTGAAGCTTTCGGTCCGCAACCTCGAGAAGGTCAAGCTGATCGCCGCCGATCAGCTCAACGTCTTCGATCTGCTCCACGCCGGGAAGCTGGTGGTGAGCGAGGAGGCACTCGCGAAGATTCAGGAGGTCTACGGCGATGGCTGAACGTTTTGCAGGGCGGCTGGCGGATGTGATCCGCCGCCCGCTGATCACGGAGAAGGCCACCCGGGCCCTCGAACTGAACCAGTACACCTTCGAGGTGGACCACCGGGCTGCCAAGCCCGACATCAAGGCGGCCGTCGAATCGTTGTTCGACGTCAAGGTCGTCGGTGTGAGCACCATGAATCCCCCGCGTCGCACCCGTCGGGTGGGGCGGTTCGCCGGCAAGCGTGCCCAGGTGAAGAAGGCGGTGGTGCGTCTCGCCGAGGGCAACGCCATCCAGCTCTTCCCTGAGTCCTGAGGGGGTTCCGAACGACATGGCAATCCGTACCTACCGACCGAACACCCCCGGCACCCGCACGCTGGTCGTCACCGACTTCAGCGAGATCACCGGGCGCGGTCGCGAGCGCGGCCTGGTGGTGGCCAAGCACCGCCGCAAGGGCCGCAACAACCGCGGCGTGATCACCTGCCGCCATCGCGGCGGTGGCCACAAGCGCCTCTACCGCATCGTCGACTTCCGTCGCGACAAGCACGGCGTGGAGGCCCGCGTGGCCGCCATCCACTACGACCCGCATCGCAACGCGCGTCTGGCCCTCCTCTATTACGCGGACGGCGAGAAGCGCTACATCCTGGCTCCGGCCGGCGTGAGCGTGGGCCAGACGGTGGTCTCCGGCCCCGACGCCCCGATCGAGAACGGCAACGCCCTGCCCCTCTCGGCCATCCCCCTCGGCTCGAGCGTCCACAACGTGGAGCTCTATGCCGGCCGGGGCGGACAGATGGTGCGCACCGCCGGGGCCAGCGCCCAGGTGATGGCCAAGGAAGGCGATTACGTCGCCCTCAAGCTGCCCTCCACCGAGGTGCGCCTGGTGCGCCGCGAGTGCTACGCCACCCTCGGTGAGGTGGGCAACAGCGAGCAGCGCAACACCAGCCTGGGCAAGGCCGGGCGCAAGCGCTGGCTCGGTCGCCGGCCCGAGGTGCGCGGTTCGGTGATGAACCCCTGCGACCACCCCCACGGTGGTGGTGAGGGCCGCGCCCCGATCGGCCGCTCCGGTCCGGTCACCCCCTGGGGCAAACCCGCCCTGGGCCTCAAGACCCGCAAGCGGAACAAGCCCAGCAACCGGTTCGTGCTCCGGAAACGTCGCCGCACCTCCAAGCGGAGCCGTGGCGGACGCGACTCCTGATGAACCACACCGCTCTGCTGTACGCCTGATCCGCCATGGGACGCTCACTCAAGAAAGGCCCCTTCGTCGCCGACAGCCTGCTCCGCAAGGTCGAGAAGCAGAACGCCGCCGACGACAAGACCGTGATCAAGACCTGGTCACGGGCCTCCACCATCCTGCCGATGATGATCGGTCACACCATTGCCGTTCACAACGGCAAGGCCCACGTGCCCGTCTACGTGACGGAGCAGATGGTGGGCCACAAGCTGGGCGAATTCGCGCCCACCCGCACCTTCCGCGGCCACATCAAAGACAAGAAGGGAGGCCGCTGAACCGATGGCAAACATCAACTCCACCACCCAGGCCATCGCGCACGGCCGCTACATCCGTGGCTCCGTGTCGAAGGTGCGCCGGGTTCTCGATCAGATCCGGGGTCGCACCTACCGCGACGCCCTGATCATGCTCGAGTTCATGCCCTACCGCTCCACCGGCCCCATCACCAAGGTGCTGCGCAGCGCGGTGGCCAATGCCGAGAACAACCTCGGCCTTGACCCCTCCACGCTCGTCGTGAGCCAGGCCAGCGCCGACATGGGTCCCTCCATGAAGCGCTTCCGCCCCCGCGCCCAGGGCCGCGCCTACGCGATCAAAAAACAGACCTGCCACATCAGCATTGGTGTGGCGGCTCCTTCCGCCTGAACCCCGAGGACACCGACCGATGGGACACAAGATCCATCCAACCGGACTGCGCCTGGGGATCACCCAGGAGCACCGGTCCCGCTGGTACGCCCCCAGCAAGACCTACCCGACACTCCTTCAGGAGGACGATCGGATTCGCAAGTTCATCCACAAGAAGTACGCCGCCGCCGGCATCTCCGACGTGCTGATCGCCCGCAAGGCCGACCAGCTTGAGGTTGAACTCAAGACCGCACGCCCCGGCGTGCTCGTTGGCCGCCAAGGCAGCGGCATTGAGGAGCTGCGCAGCGGCATCCAGAAGACCCTCGGCGACGCCCACCGTCAGGTGCGCATCAACGTGGTCGAGGTGGAGCGTGTCGACGCCGACGCCTACCTGCTGGCTGAGTACATCGCCCAGCAGCTGGAGAAGCGCGTGGCCTTCCGCCGCGTGATGCGCATGGCGGTGCAGCGGGCCCAGCGGGCTGGCGTGCTCGGCCTGAAGATCATGGTGGGCGGCCGCCTCAACGGCGCCGAGATCGCCCGCACGGAATGGACCCGCGAGGGTCGCGTTCCCCTGCACACCCTGCGGGCCGACATCGACTACGCCACCAAGGTGGCGACCACCACCTACGGGGTGCTGGGGATCAAGGTGTGGGTGTTCAAGGGTGAGGTGCTCCCCGGACAGGCCCCGCAGCCGGCGGAAGCCGCGCCGCGTCGTCGGGTCGGCCGGCAGCGCCAACAGTTCGAAGACCGCTCCAACGAGGAGTGAGGGAGGCCTGAATCATGCTGAGTCCAAGACGCGTCAAGTTCCGCAAGCAGCAGCGCGGCCGCATGCGCGGCATCGCCACCCGCGGCAACACCATCGCCTTCGGGCAGTTCGCCCTGCAGGCCCAGGAATGTGGCTGGATCACCTCCCGCCAGATCGAGGCCAGCCGACGGGCGATGACCCGCTACGTCAAGCGGGGCGGAAAGATCTGGATCCGGATCTTCCCCGACAAGCCGGTCACCATGCGCCCCGCCGAAACCCGGATGGGTTCCGGTAAGGGCAACCCGGAGTTCTGGGTGGCGGTGATCAAGCCCGGCCGGATCCTGTTCGAGATGGGCGGTGCCGAAATCACCCCCGAGATCGCCCGGGAAGCCATGCGCCTGGCGCAGTACAAGCTTCCGTTGAAGACGAAGTTCCTCAGCCTCGACGATCAGGAAGCCGCCGGCATCGAGCCGGAAGCCACCCCTGAACCCGCCGCCCTCGTGGAGTCCTGACCATGGCACGTCCCTCCATCGCCGACGTCCGCAAACTCGACGACGGCGAGATCACCGAACGGATCGACGCCACCCGGCGTGAGCTGTTCGATCTGCGCTTCCAGCAGGCCACCCGCCGCCTGGAGCATCCGCACCGCTTCAAGGAAGCCCGCATCAAGCTGGCCCACCTTCTGTCGGTGCAGCAGGAGCGCCAGCGCTCCACCGCGTCCTGATCCCCCCTCCAATCCCATGGCAGTCAAGGAAAGGGTCGGCACCGTCGTCAGCGACAAGATGGACAAAACGGTGGTGGTCGCGGTGGAGAACCGCTTCCCCCACCCCATCTATCAGAAGACCGTCAGCCGCACCACCCGTTACAAGGCCCACGACGAGCAGAACAACTGCCGCGTCGGCGATCGGGTCCGCATCACCGAAACCCGCCCCCTCAGCCGCACCAAGCGCTGGACGGTGGCCGAGGTGCTCTCCACCTCCACCAGTACCTGAGGAGGAACTCCCGATGATCCAGCAGGAAACCTTCCTCACCGTCGCTGACAACAGCGGCGCCAAGCGCATCCAGTGCATCCGCGTGCTGGGCACCAACCGTCGCTACGCCCACGTGGGCGATGTGATCGTGGCCGCCGTCAAGGACGCCATGCCCAACATGGGTGTCAAGAAGTCGGATGTGGTCAAGGCCGTGGTGGTCCGCACCCGGGCCACCCTGCGCCGTGACACCGGCAACTCGATCCGCTTCGACGACAACGCCGCAGTGATCCTGGGCAACGACAACAACCCCAAGGGCACCCGCGTCTTCGGACCGGTCGCCCGTGAACTGCGCGAGCGCAACTTCACCAAGATCGTGTCCCTCGCCCCGGAGGTGATCTGAGATGGCCACCGCCACCCCGAAAGCCAAGCCCCAGGTGCGCATCAAGATGCGCATCAAGAAGGGCGACACCGTCCAGGTGATCAGCGGCAAGGACAAGGGCAAGACCGGCGAGGTCCTGCGCACCCTTCCTTACCAGAACCGCGTGGTCGTCCAGGGCGTCAACCTCCGCACCCGCCACGTCAAGCCCACCCAGGAGGGTGAGACCGGGCGCATCGTCACCGAGGAAGCATCGCTGCACGCCTCAAACGTGATGCTGTACTCCACCAGCAAGAAAGTGGTCAGCCGCGTGGAGATCGTGGTCGACAAGGACGGAACCAAGAAGCGCCGTCTGAAGAAGACAGGCGAATTCCTCGACTGATCCCCAAACCCTGAGCCTCCTCTGATCCCCTTACATCTCCCTCTCTTCATCACGCTCACGTCCGCCTTCTGACCACGTCCAGAAGCGCACCCCCTCCCCTCCGTCATGTCACTGAAACAGCGCTACCGGGAGACGATTCAGCCGAAGCTGCTGAAGGATCTCAACCTCTCCAACGTCCATGAAGTCCCGAAGGTGGTGAAGATCACCGTCAACCGGGGCCTGGGCGAAGCCGCCCAGAACGCCAAGGCCCTCGAGGCCTCCATCGCCGAGCTGGCCCAGATCACCGGCCAGAAGGTGGTGGTCACCCGGGCCAAGAAGGCGATCGCCGGCTTCAAGATCCGCCAGGGGATGCCGATCGGCGTCACCGTCACCCTCCGGGGCGAGCGGATGTATGCCTTCCTGGAGCGCCTGATTCATCTGGCCCTGCCGCGCATCCGCGACTTCCGCGGCGTGAGCCCCCGCAGCTTCGACGGCCGCGGCAACTACACCCTGGGAGTTCGGGAGCAGATCATCTTTCCCGAAATCTCCTTCGACAAGATCGACGCCATCCGAGGCATGGACGTGACGATCGTGACCAGCGCCCGTAACGACGAAGAGGGCCGGGCCCTCCTCCGCGAAATGGGGATGCCGTTCCGCAGCAACTGAGCCCTCTTCCGGACACGACCATGGCCAACCACGACCCGATTTCCGACATGCTCACCCGCATTCGCAATGCGAGTGAGAAGCGCCACGAAAGCACCAGGATCCCTGCCTCCCGGCTGCTGCGCAGCATCGCCAACGTGCTGCAGCAGGAGGGCTTCATCGCTGAAATCAGCGAGGAAGGCGAGGGCATCCAGAAACAACTGGTGCTCCAGCTCAAGTACAGCGGCAAGCACCGTCAGCCCACCATCCGCCGCGTGCAGCGGGTGAGCAAGCCCGGTCTGCGCATCTACAAGAACACCCGCCAGCTCCCCAAGGTGCTGGGCGGCCTCGGAGTGGCGATCATCTCCACCTCCAAGGGTGTGATGAGCGACCGCGACGCCCGCAAGCAGGGCGTTGGCGGCGAAGTGCTCTGCTACGTCTACTGATCCAGGGAGGTCACATCCATGTCACGTATCGGCAAAGCACCGATCCCCGTTCCCGACAAGGTGAACGTCAACCTCGACGGCCTCACCGTCACCGTCAAGGGGCCCAAGGGGGAACTCAGCCGCACCCTCCCGGATGGCGTCACCATCACCCAGGAAGGAGCCCAGCTCTTGGTGGCCCCCGCCAGCGAGAACCGTCGCTCCCGTGAGCGGCACGGCCTCAGCCGCACTCTCGTCGCCAACATGGTGGAGGGTGTGAGCCAGGGCTTCACACGCAAACTCGAGATCGTGGGGGTGGGCTATCGCGCCCAGGTCCAGGGCAAGAAGCTTGTGGTCAGCGCCGGCTACAGCCACCCGGTGGAAATGGTCCCCCCTGAGGGCGTCACCTTCGTGGTGGAGAACAACACCACGGTTCTGGTCTCCGGAGCCGACAAGGAAGTGGTGGGCAACGAGGCGGCCAAGGTCCGCGCCATCCGTCCACCCGAGCCCTACAAGGGCAAGGGCATCAAGTACGAAGGCGAGCGGATCCTGCGCAAGGCCGGCAAGACCGGCAAGAAATAGAGGTCTGCCCAGCACCCATAGCCTGTATCCCCATGTCTTCCCTCTCCCGCAAGCTGCAGACCCAGAAGCGTCACCGCCGTCTGCGTCGCAACCTCTCCGGCACCGCCGACCGGCCCAGGCTGGCGGTGTTCCGCTCCAACAATCACATCTACGCCCAGGTCATCGACGACGACGCCCAGAACACCCTGTGCTCGGCGTCCACCCTCGACAAGGATCTGCGCACCAGCCTCCCCGTCGGGGGCACCTGCGAGGCCTCCGTGGCCGTGGGTCAGCTGGTCGCCAAGCGGGCCCTGGCCAAGGGTATCCAGCAGGTGGTCTTCGATCGCGGCGGCAACCTGTACCACGGTCGGGTCAAGGCCCTGGCCGACGCCGCCCGGGAAGCGGGCCTTCAGTTCTGATCCTGCTCTCACCATGACCGAAACCAACGACCAGATTCAGACCAACGACATTCCGGGCGCTGCCGACGTTCCCGCCGCAGCCGAAGGGCAGCAGGAGCGCCGTGGCGGCCGGGGTGAAGGCCGGGGCGACCGCAAGGGTGGCCGCGGCCGCGACAACCGCCGCGGTCAGGAGCGCGACTCCGAATGGCAGGAGCGGGTGGTGCAGATCCGCCGTGTCTCCAAGACCGTGAAAGGCGGCAAGAAGATGAGCTTCCGGGCCATCGTTGTGGTCGGCAACGAGCGCGGCCAGGTGGGCGTGGGCGTCGGCAAGGCCGGCGATGTGATCGGTGCCGTCCGCAAGGGCGTGGCCGATGGCAAGAAACACCTGGTTAAGGTGCCCCTCACCCGCCACAGCTCCATCCCCACCCTCAGCAACGGCCGCGATGGTGCCGCCAGCGTGCTCATCCGCCCGGCCGCCCCGGGTACCGGGGTGATCGCGGGCGGTTCGATCCGCACCGTGCTCGAACTGGCCGGCATCAAGAATGTGCTGGCCAAGCGCCTGGGCTCCAAGACCCCCCTCAACAACGCCCGCGCCGCCATGGAGGCCCTCTCGGCTCTCCGCACCCACAAGGAGACCGCCAAGGAGCGGGGCATCTCCCTCGAGCAGATCTACTCCTGAGGTCCCCGATGACGTACCAGCTCAACAGTCTCCAGCCCAACCCCGGCGCCCGTCGCCGCAAGACCCGCAAGGGCCGCGGCATCGGCGCCGGCCAGGGCGCAAGCTGCGGTTTCGGCATGCGGGGTCAGAAGTCCCGCTCGGGCCGCCCCACCCGTCCGGGCTTTGAGGGGGGTCAGATGCCCCTCTACCGCCGGGTGCCGAAGCTCAAGCACTTCCCCCTGGTGAATCCCAAGGAGTTCACCGTGATCAACGTCGGCCAGCTCGGCGAGCTGGCCGACGGCAGCACCGTGGACATCGACGCCCTGGTGAAGGCCGGTCTGGTCACCAGCCCCAAGCATCCGCTGAAGGTGCTCGGCAACGGCGACCTCAAGGTCAAGCTCTCGGTGAAGGCTGCCGCCTTCAGCGCAACGGCCCGCGAGAAGATCGAGGCCGCCGGCGGCAGCGCCGAGATCATCGGCTGAGGCCAGTGCCCGCCACCCTCTAGCTTCAAGGCCGGCCGTCGGACATCCAGTCCCGCGGTCGGCCCTTTTCGTTCTTCCCCCCTCACCCCCAACGCCGTCATGGTCGTCAGCCGGGGGCGCAACCCCAGCGCCGCGGAAATCCTCAGCCAGCTGGTCCAGGCCAAAGGACTCAGGGACCGGGTGCTGATCACCCTGGGCCTGCTGCTGCTGGTGCGGCTCGGCATCTACATCCCGGTGCCGGGGATCGACCGTGTGGCCTTCCAGGCGTTCATTGCCCAGGGAGGTCAGCTGCTGGGCTTTCTCGACATCTTCACCGGTGGCGGCATCTCCACCCTGGGCGTCTTCGCCCTTGGGATCCTCCCGTTCATCAACGCCTCGATCATCCTGCAGCTGCTCACCGCGGCCCTGCCCCAGCTGGAGGATCTGCAGAAGAACGAGGGCGAGGCCGGCCGCCGCAAAATCGCCCAGATCACGCGCTATGTGGCTCTGGGCTGGGGCGTGATCCAGAGCGTGGTCTTTGCCCTGATCCTCCGTCAGTACGCGCTCCCAGGCCTGAGCGACTGGCAGTTCGTGCTCCAGACCAGCCTGGCCCTGGTGGCCGGCTCGATGGTGGTGATGTGGATCAGCGAGGTGATCACCGAACGGGGGATCGGCCAGGGGGCTTCCCTGGTGATCTTCGTGAACATCGTCGCGACCCTGCCCAAGGCTCTCGGGGCCACGATTCAGCTGGCCACCACCAGCCGGGATCGCAGCACCGTGGGCGGCATCGTGATCCTGCTGCTCGTGTTCCTGGTCACGATCGTGGGGATCATCTTCGTGCAGGAGGGAAACCGCCGGATCCCGATCGTGAGCGCCAAGCGCCAGGTGGGCGGTGCCGGGATCCTGGCGGCCAGGCAGAGCTATCTGCCCCTCAAGCTCAATGCAGGCGGTGTGATGCCGATCATCTTCGCCTCAGCTGTGGTGTTCCTGCCGCTCACGATCGCCAATTTCACCAAGAACCCCCTGCTGATCAGAGCCGCCGGCTACCTCAACCCCAACAGCAGCACCCCTTGGCTCTACGCCCTGGTGTTCTTCGCCCTGATCCTTGGCTTCGGCTACTTCTACGCCTCTCTCACGGTGAACCCGGTGGACATCGCCACCAACCTCAAGCGCAGCGGTGTTGCCGTCCCGGGCGTGCGACCCGGGTCTGCCACCGCCACCTACCTCGGCAACGTGCAGAACCGGCTCACCCTGCTTGGCGGCCTTTTCCTAGGGGCCGTGGCCATCATCCCGTCGGCGCTGGAGGGGGCGATCCAGGTGCGCACCTTCCAGGGCCTCGGGGCCACCTCGCTGCTGATCCTGGTGGGCGTGGCCATCGACACGGCCAAGCAGGTCCAGACCTACGTGATCTCCCAGCGTTACGAGGGCATGGTGCGCCAGTGAATGCCAGCCGATCTTCCGGCACGGGTTCCGCACCCGGATCGGGTCACGTTCCTTCCTTCTCCAACCGCCAATGAAGCAACGCCTCCTTTTCCTCGGCCCACCCGGCGCCGGTAAGGGCACCCAGGCCCAGCGTCTGGCCGCCGCCCACGACCTGCTCCACCTTTCCACTGGCGACCTGCTGCGCGCCGAGGTCCAGGCCCGTACGCCCCTGGGTCAGGAGGCGGAGGCGGTGATGGCCCGCGGTGAACTGGTGAGCGACCAGCTGGTGCTGGCGATCGTGCGCAGCCGGCTGGAGGCTCACAACCGCGGCTGGCTGCTCGACGGCTTCCCGCGCAACCTTCCCCAGGCGGAGGCCCTCGATGCCCTGCTCACTGAACTCCGGCAGGGGATCGAGCTGGTGGTGCTGATGGAACTCGACGATGCCGTCCTGATCGCGCGACTGCTGGGCCGCGGCCGGGCCGACGACAACGAGGAGGTGATCCGCCACCGGCTGGCGGTCTACCGCGAGCAGACGGCCCCCCTGATCCAGCACTACCGCGAGCGCGGCCAGCTGGTGGCGGTGGAGGCGAGCGGCACGGTCGAGGAGATCGGCTCCCGGATCGAGGCTCTCCTCAGCTGATGGGGCCCTCCCTGGGTGGTTGACCGATGTGATAGGGTGGCTGTTTGCAAATTCGGAGAGCACACGACCCATGAAGGTGCGTGCCTCAGTCAAGAGGATGTGCGACAAGTGCCGGGTGATTCGTCGCCATGGCCGGGTGATGGTGATCTGCACCAATCCCAAGCACAAACAGCGTCAGGGCTGATCGGCCCCACGCTTTCTGCCTGCCCCCAAGAGGGCAGCCCCTTTTTCTCCTTTCCCTTCGACAGTTTCCAGACGTGGCTCGGATCGCCGGTGTCGACATTCCTCGTGAAAAGAGGGTCGAGATCTCTCTCACCTACGTGTACGGCATCGGGCTCACCCGTGCCCGCAAGATCCTCGCCAAAACGGGGGTCAGTCCTGACATCCGGGTGAAGGATCTCAGCGACGCCGATGTGCAGAAGCTGCGCGGCGCCGCCGAGGCCTACATCCTCGAGGGCGACCTGCGGCGCGAGGAGGGCATGGCCCTCAAGCGCCTGCAGGACATCGGCTGCCTGCGGGGTCGTCGTCACCGCATGGGCCTGCCCGTGCGGGGTCAGCGCACCCGCACCAATGCGCGCACCCGCCGTGGCGCCCGCAAAACCGTGGCCGGCAAGAAGAAGTAAGGCCTCGGCCTCAGGCCTCCCATCCTGCCGTGCGCTCCACGCCGCCTGTCCTCGGAGGGTTGGCTCACCGAGCGGCGTCACCAGGATGCTCCCCCAGTCCCCCGATCACCTCCCTGCCACCGCAGGGCTTTTCCCATGGCCAAGCCCGCCAAGAAGACCGGCCCGAAGAAGGCCAAGCGCAACGTGCCCAATGGCGTTGCCCACATTCAGAGCACGTTCAACAACACGATCGTTTCGATCACCGACACGGCCGGTGAAGTGATCGCCTGGTCGTCAGCCGGTGCTTCCGGTTTCAAGGGCGCCCGCAAGGGAACCCCGTTTGCAGCCCAGACGGCCGCTGAAGCGGCTGCCCGCCGCGCCCTCGAGCAGGGCATGCGTCAGATCGAGGTGCTGGTGCGGGGTCCTGGATCCGGCCGAGAAACCGCCATCCGTGCTCTGCAGGTGGCAGGCCTGGAAATCACTCTGATCCGCGACGTCACCCCGCTGCCCCACAACGGCTGCCGCCGGCCCAAGCGCCGCCGCGTCTGAAACCCTCCTCCACCGAAGCCTCCCTGGCCCCATCCAGTTCCTTCGGTTTCTGTTCCCTCTTTCGTTTCCTCAGACCGTGCTGCACTACCAGATCGATCGGGTCGAGCACCAGGTTGCCGACGACCGTTCCCAGACGGGCACGTTCCTGATCGGCCCCCTGGATCGGGGGCAGGCCACCACCCTCGGCAATGCCCTGCGCCGGGTGCTGATCGGCGGCCTCGAAGGCAGCGCGATCACGGCCGTCCGCCTTGCCGGCGTCAACCACGAATACGCCACTGTTCCCGGTGTGCGTGAGGACGTCCTCGACATCCTCCTGAACTGCAAGTCGGTGCCGGTCGCCAGTCGCAGTCGCGATCTCGAGATCGGCCGGCTGGTGGTGACCGGGCCCTCCACAGTCACCGCCGCCGATCTCCAGTTCTCCTCCCAGGTCACCGTCATCGACGGCGACCGTCCGATCGCCACCGTGGCCGAGGGCCACACCCTCGAGATGGAGGTGCACGTGGAGCGGGGCATCGGCTACCGGCCGGTGGATCGCCACAACGAGGACACCAGCGCCATCGACCTGCTGCAGATCGACGCGGTGTTCATGCCGGTGCGCCGGGTGAACTACTCCGTCGATGAAACGGCTGTGGGTGAAGGCGGATCCGCCCGCGAGCGGCTGCGTCTCGAGATCGAGACCAACGGCAGCGTCACCCCCGACGACGCCATGGCCCAGGCGGCCAACCAGCTGATCTCCCTGTTCCAGCCCCTCGCCAGCCTCACGATGGCGGAGGAGCCCGGCCTGGAACCCGAGCCCTCCGCTGAAGCCCAGATCCCCCTTGAGGAACTGAACCTCTCGGTGCGGGCCTACAACTGCCTCAAGCGAGCCCAGGTCAACTCCGTGTCCGACCTGATGGGCTTCAGCTACGAGGATCTGCTCGAGATCAAGAACTTCGGCTCCAAATCGGCCGACGAGGTGATCGAGGCCCTCGAGCGCATCGGCATCTCCCTCCCCCAGAGCCGCACCGGCGCCTGACCCGTCTGCCGCCCGGCAGCGCCCTTCTCCCGCGAACCGACCCGTCCCGATCCATGCGACACCAGTGCCGAGTCCCCCTGCTGGGACGCCCCGCCGACCAACGCAAGGCCATGCTGCGTGGCCTCACCACCCAGCTGATCCGCGAAGGTCGCGTCACCACCACCAAGGCCCGTGCCAAGGCCCTGCGTGACGAAGCCGAGCGGATGATCACCCTGGCCAAGGACGGCAGCCTGGCCGCCCGCCGCCGCGCCATCGGTTACATCTACGACAAGCAGCTGGTCCACGCCCTGTTCGACAAGGCCCAGGACCGCTACGGCGACCGCAGCGGCGGCTACACCCGCATCATCCGCACGGTGCGTCGCCGCGGCGACAACGCCGAGATGGCCATCATCGAACTGGTCTGATCCGCCGAGCCCGGGTCGCGCAACCCCTTCCCGCCGCGGAGGACCACCGGTCCCCGCGGCCTTTTTTATGGCTTCCCCTTCCTCCGCATCTGCCCATCCGACCCGCCGCATCGCTCTGTGTCTGCAGTACGACGGCGCTGCGTTCTGCGGCTGGCAGCGGCAGCCCCGGGATCCCAGCGTTCAGGAGACGCTGGAGGCGGCGATCGAAGCCCTCGATCCCCATCGCCCGGCCCTGGCCGTGGCGGCGGGGCGCACGGACAGCGGCGTGCACGCCGCGGCCCAGGTGGTGCATTTCGATGCCGCCGGGCCCATCCCAGCCGGGCGATGGGCCAAAGCCCTCAACGGCCGGCTGCCCCCCTCCATCCGGGTCCGTGCCGCCGCGGAGGTTCCGTCCAACTGGCACGCCTGCCACTCGGCCCGCTACCGGCGTTACCGCTACACCATTCACAACGGCCGGGCCCCGAACCTCTTCCTGGCGCCCTGGAGCTGGCATCGCTACCGCCACCGCCTCGACGAGAGCGCCATGGCCTCGGCCCTGCGGGAGATGCTCGGCCACCACGACTTCGCCGCCTTCGAGCGGGCCGGCAGCAGCCGTTCCCACAGTCGTACCACCCTCCAGGAGGTTTCCCTGGAGCGCCACGGCGATCTGGTGGTGACGGAGCTTCAGGCCAGCGGCTTTCTCTACGGCATGGTGCGCCTGCTGATGGGCCAGCTGGTCGCCCTGGGGGAGGGGCGCCTGAGCCAAAGCGAGCTGCGGCGGCGCTGGTCCACGGGCGATCGGGCGTCCGTGAAGGAGGCAGCTCCCCCCCAGGGCCTGTGCCTGCTGCGGGTGGGCTACGGACAGGAGATCTTCCCCAGAGCCGCCTGGTATGATTGCCAACCGCGGTTTCAGTTGGCAGGTTCCGATTCGCCGGATCCCACCCGCTGACATCCCACCCGCTCTGGATCCCCAGGTCAGCCATGGCGCGGCCGCCCCTCCCTTGCCCATTGGGCGAGGACGGAACCGGCGGCGCGGTAGGTTCGAACATTCCGTTCGATCCCACCAGGCTGGGATGGGCCCACACCCAGGCCCGCCGGTGATTTCCCCGCTGACCCCTCGTCGCTTGCCCCGCAGGCGGCAGCCCCTCTAGGCGCAATGAACAAGACAACCCAGCCCTCCATCGAGTCGCTTGATCGCCAGTGGTATCTGGTTGATGCCGCGGATCAGACCCTCGGACGCCTGGCCAGCGAAGTGGCTCAGGTGCTGCGCGGCAAGAACAAGCCCACCTACACCCCCCACCTCGACACGGGCGACTTCGTCGTGGTGATCAACGCCGACAAGATCCGGGTCAGCGGCAACAAACCCACCCAGAAGCTCTACCGGCGTCATTCCGGCCGCCCCGGCGGCATGAAGACCGAAACCTTCGCCCACCTTCAGGCACGCCTGCCCGAGCGGATCGTGGAGAAGGCCATCAAGGGCATGCTTCCCCACAACGCCCTGGGCCGGCAGTTGTTCCGCAAGCTGAAGGTCTACAAGGGCAGCGAGCATCCCCATGCCGCCCAGAAGCCCCAGATTCTCCCCCTCGATCCCGCCACCACCGCCTCCAAATGACCAGCACCACCAATCGCGTCGTCTACTGGGGCACAGGTCGCCGCAAGACGGCTGTCGCCCGTGTGCGGGTGGTGCCCGGCAGCGGCAGCGTCACCATCAACGGGCGTCCCGGTGACAACTACCTGAACTACAACCCCGTCTATCTGGCTGCGGTGAAGGCCCCTCTGCAGACCCTCGGGCTCGAGTCCCAGTACGACCTGCTGGTCAACGTCCGCGGCGGCGGTCTCACCGGTCAGGCCGATGCCATCAAACAGGGTGCGGCCCGTGCTCTGTGCGACCTGTCCCCCGACAACCGCAAACCGCTGAAGATCGAAGGCCACCTCAGCCGCGACCCACGCGCCAAGGAACGCCGCAAGTACGGCCTCAAGAAAGCCCGCAAGGCTCCCCAGTTCTCCAAGCGCTGATCGCGTTCCTCTCGCCCCGCATCACCGTCATGCCGAAGTCCGACATCCATCCCACCTGGTACCCCGAAGCCAAGGTGATCTGCAATGGAGAGGTGGTGATGACCACCGGCTCCACCCAGCCCGAGATCCACGTCGACGTCTGGAGCGGCAACCACCCCTTCTACACCGGTACCCAGAAGATCCTCGACACTGAAGGCCGGGTCGACCGCTTCATGCGCAAGTACGGCATGGCCACGGGCGAGTCGGCCTCCGGAGCCAAGAAGGCCGCCAAGAGCGAAGTACCCGCCGAGGCCACCGAAGCCGCCCAGGCCTGATCCGTCCTGGATGGCAAAGGGCCGGATGCTTCAGGGCATCCGGCCCTTTTTGCTGCTCACCTGCCCTCCGCCATCGCCATGGACCGCGCCCTGCTGAGCGAACGGCTGGATACCGCCAGCCGCACCTTCGAAACGCTGGAGCGCCAGCTGGCCGACCCGGCCCTGGCCTCCGACCCCGGGCGGCTCCAGAGCCTGGCCCGCGAGCGCGCCCGTTTGGAGCCGCTGGTGGCCGACTACCGGCAGCTGCTGCGGCTGGAGCGGGAGGAGGAGGAGGCCCAGTCGCTGTTACGGGAGCATCGGAGCGACCCGGCCATGGAGGAGCTCAGCCAGCTGGCCGCCGAGGAGCTGGAGAGCCTGGCCGATCAGCTCGCCACCCTGCGCCAGAGGCTCACCCTCGCCCTGCTCCCCCGCGATCCCCGCGACGAGCGCAGCGTGATGCTGGAGATCCGTGCGGGGGCGGGTGGCGATGAGGCCTGCCTGTGGGCGGGCGATCTGGCCCGCATGTACGAACGCCATGGCCAGACCCAGGGCTGGAGGGTGCAGGTGGTGAGCGCCTCCGAAGCCGAACTGGGGGGCTTCCGCGAACTGATCCTCTCCATCCAGGGGGAGGGGGTCTACAGCCAGCTCAAGTTCGAGGCGGGCGTGCACCGGGTGCAACGGGTACCCTCCACCGAGTCCCAGGGCCGGGTGCACACCTCCACCGCCACCGTGGCGGTGATGCCGGAGGCGGATCCGGTGGAGGTGCGGATCGAGCCTGGTGATCTGGAGATCAGTACGGCCCGCTCCGGCGGCGCCGGCGGCCAGAACGTGAACAAGGTGGAAACGGCGGTCGACTTGCTGCACAAGCCCACCGGAATCCGGGTGTTCTGCACCCAGGAACGCTCCCAGCTGCAGAACAGGGAGCGGGCCATGGAGATCCTGCGGGCCAAGCTCTACGAGCGGGAAAGCGCCGCCGCCGCCGCCGCGGAGAGTTCCCAGCGCCGGGCCCAGGTGGGATCTGGCGATCGCAGCGAGAAGATCCGCACCTACAACTACAAAGACAACCGGGTCACCGATCACCGTCTGGGGCGCAACTTCTCCCTCGAGACCGTGCTCAACGGCCAGCTCGGCGACCTGATCGGCGCCTGCGTGGCCGCCGAACAGAACCGCCTGCTGGAGGAGATGGCCGAGCAGGCCAGCGGCAGCGCCGCCTGAGGACCCGCAGGATCGAAAGCGCTCAGAACCCGATCACGTACTTGGCCCACTCCTGATGGCGGCCTGCATGAATCTGGCGGCGGGCCTCGAAGGCAAGGCCGCTCACCGGACGACGGGGTTCCCGCCGCAGCCGCATGCCGGCCTCGCGGGGCGTTCGGTTGCCCTTGCTCACGTTGCAGGGGAGACAGGCGGTGGTCACGTTCTCCCACACATCCGTGCCGCCGCGGCTGCGGGGGAACACATGGTCGATCGAGAGCGGCTCATCGGCTCTGCCGCAGTACTGGCAGACGTGGCCATCCCGCTGGAACACGTTGCGGCGGGTGAGGGGCAGTGGCTTGTAGGGCACCCGCACGAACTGGCGCAGCCGGATCACGGTGGGCAGCAGGTGGTCGGGTCGGATCGGGCGGCTGTGGTCGTGTTCCAGACCTTCGGCCTTGCCCTTGAGCAGCAGGCCCATGGCCCGACGCCAGGTGGTGATGTTCAGGGGCTCGTAGGAGGCGTTGAGTACGAGAACGTGGCCCATGCCCGTTCGCCCGGTTGGGCGTCATGCTAAGGAGGATCTCCAGGTCCCATGGTGTCGGCCGCGACCGGCTGGCTAGCGTTGCGTCCCGATGGCGCTCCCTTCTCCCTCCACGCTGGCTGACCTGCTCGGAGGACAGCTCCTGGGCGCCGACACCCCTGAGAACCAGAAGGCTCCCCTGCGAGGGGTGAGCACCGATTCCCGCCGGATCCAGCCCGGCGATGTGTTCGTGGCCCTCCCCGGCCGCCTGCACGACGGCCATGGCTTCGTCACCGCCGCGCTGACGGCAGGAGCCGGCATCGCCGTGGTGCGCCACGATCGGCTCCACGCTCTGGCCGCAGAGCTCACGGGCCCGTTGCTGGTGGTCGACGATCCCCTGGAGGCCCTGCAGAAACTGGCGGCCTGGTATCGCCGGCAGCACATCCCGCGGGTGGTGGCGATCACCGGCAGCAACGGCAAGACCGTGGTGAAGAACGCCCTCACCTCCCTGCTGGCCACGCGCTGGCGGGTCGCCGCCAGCCCGGGCAGCTGGAACAGCCAGGTGGGGGTGCCGCTGGCGGTGCTCGCCGCACCGCTCGGCACCGAAATCGGCGTGTTCGAGGCTGGGGTCTCGGCGCCCGGGGAGATGGCCCGTCTGGCCACCATCCTTCAGCCCGATCATGGGGTGCTGGTGAACGTGGGCCTGGCCCACCTGGCGGGGTTCGGCAGCCGGGAGGTCACGGCCCGCGAGAAGCTGCGCCTGTTCCGCGACCTGCCGGCCAGCGGCTGGGTGATCGTGCCCGACGACCCGCTGGTGTCGACCCATCCCCTGCCGTGCCCCCGTCTGTTCGCAGGACAAGAGGATCCCCGGGAGATCGGCAGACGCCAGACACCTGCCGGTCAGGTGCTCACTCTTGCGTTCGGCGAGCGGATCGAGGAGCTCTCGGTACGAAGCCGCTCCGGCCCGCTGGCCGACGACCTCGTGATCGCCATCACGGCCGCGCGCCGCCTCGGGGTGGAGGTGGACGCCATCCTCAGCGCCCTGGCGGAGTTCTCCTTCGGACCCACCCGGATGGAGACCTGGCGGACACCGGATGGCATCACGATCGTCAACGACACCGCCGCCGACGACCCCCTGTCGGTGCAGGCAGCGCTGGAGGCGGTGGCCGCAGGTCCTCAGAGCCAGGGCCGACGCATCTTCGTGTTCGGCGGCATGGGAGAGCTGGGCGACCGTGACGCCAGCGAACATGCCCTGATCGGCCGGCTGGCGGCGGAGAGGGGCTTCAGCCATCTGCTGCTTCTGCCCCACCCGGCACGCCGGCAGACGGCGGAAGCATGGAGGTCCCTGCGGCCCGAGGCACCGGCGCTGGAACTGACGGACGGAGATGCCCTGCGCACCGTCCTGAGGGATCTGGCCCACCGTGGCGACACGCTGTTGCTCAAGGGGCCCGCCCGTCAGGGGCTTGCTGCCGCCGCCTGCGCCGTCTGGGAGTCGATGGCACCGCGCCGGTTTCTCGTCGACCTGGGGGCGATTCGGGAGAACATCGCCCGCTTCCGTGCCCTGTGCGGCCCCGACGTGGCGATCCTGGCGGTGCTCAAGGCCTGGGCCTATGGCACCGAACTCGCCCGGCTGTCCATGGCCCTGCAGGAGGGGGGGGTTGACTGGATAGGCGTCTCGGCGGCCGACGAGGGAGCCACGGTGCGCCGCTCCGGCGTCCACCTGCCGGTGCTGGTGATGCTGATGGACATCGAGGAAGTCGACAAGGCGGTGCGCTATCGGCTCACCCCGGTGGTGTATTCCCTGGCCTTTGCCCAGGCGCTGGTGGAGGCCCTGCGGGCCATGGACGCCTTCTGCGACGTGCATCTGGAAATCGATACCGGCATGGGTCGCCTGGGGGTGGCCCCGGCGGAAGCCCTGGCGGCAGCGCGGCTGCTGCGGGGCTCCGGCGTGACCCGTCTGACGGGGGTGATGACACACCTGGCCTGTGCGGACGACCCCTGCGCCGACGCGTACACCATGACCCAGCTGGCCAGCTTCGATCAGGCGGTGGCAGAGATCCGGGCCGAAGGGGAGGAACCGCTCGTGATCCATGCCGCCGCCACCTCCGGCGCCGTGCGCTTTCCCGCCTCCCGCCACGACATGGTGAGGCTGGGACTGGGTCTCTACGGCATTGCACCTTCTCCTGCCGTAGCCGAGGCGATCGAACTGGAACTGGCCGTGGCCTTCGTCAGCCGACTGGCCCAGGTGGCGGTGCGCCGTCGCGGCCAACGGGTGGGGTACAACGGCACCTACATGGTGGAGACCGAGGAGCAGCGAATCGGCATCGTGGCCGTCGGTTACAACGACGGCGTTCCATGGCGCAGCTCCAACCGCGGCGAGGTCCTGGTGCACGGCCGCCGGGTGCGGGTGCTGGGCCGGGTCTCGATGGATTCGATGGCTATCGACCTCGATCCGGTGCCCGAAGCCAGTGTGGGCGATGAGGTGCTGATCTTCGGGGCCCACGAGGGACAGCGGCTGGAGCCGGCGGAGGTGGCCGATCGAGCCGGCACCATTCCCTACGAACTGCTGGTGAACGTCGACAGCCGGCGGGTGCAGCGGCTGTTCCGGGGCGAGTGAAAGCCCCAGACGGGCAGGAGGGATGGTCAGGTAAAGTCGACGAGCCACTGGAGAGGTGGCTGAGTGGTTGAAAGCGGCTCCCTGCTAAGGAGTTACAGGAGGCAACTTCTGTCGAGGGTTCGAATCCCTCCCTCTCCGTTGCCCGAAACCCCCGGATCTCCCTTCTGAGATCCGGGGGTTTTCCATGGTCTGGTCGTTCACTCCAGGGGTGATTCCACGGGATGGGATCCCAGAGCCCGCGCAATCGCCGGCAGCAGGGTCTCGTCGCCGGCGCAGGCCTTCCCCTCGCTGAACACCACCAGCAGGAAAGGATCAGCCCCCTCGATCTCCACGTAGGCCGCGTCGTGGCGCGCCTGACTCATCCAGCCGGCCTTGCTCCAAAGCTTTGCGCCGATGGGGAGACCGGCTCCGAGGAAGCCGTCCACCTGGTTCTCGGGATCGGCCAACCGCTCCTGTGGATCCAGAGAGCGGCGCAGCAATTCCCGCATCCTTCGACAAGCCGGGGGCGATACAAGGGCACCGGCGATCACGGCATGCAGGAGGCGGGCGGTGGCATCGGTGCTGAGCCGGTTGCGGTTCTCCAGCTGATCGCCGTAGAAGGCGCGCTCGCGCCCATAGGGTCCATCTCCCCAGGTCTTCTGGCAGGCGTTGCAGCCCTGCAGCTCCGGCCAGCCCAGATCCTCCAGCCAGCGGTTCACCAGCTGGCGCTGCGCCACCCACTCGGCGAAACGTTCCGGAGGCAGGTCCGGTCCACTGGTGGTGCCGCTGAGGCGATCCACCACCAGCGAGGTGGCGTCGTTGCCGGAATCGCGGATCATGTCCGCAAGAGCACGGCGCAGCTCGGGGTCGTCCTCAATCAGCTGAAGCTGCAGCCAGGCCTCGGCTGCCACGAGGTACACCAGTTTCACCACGCTGGCGGGATAGCGCGGACGCGCCCCGCCCCAGCTCGCGCCGGAGGGTGCCAGGGCCCAGAAATCCTCGGGTTCGAGACTGGCAGCCCGCCTGCGCAGGGATTCGGGGTAGCGCACCCAGGTGATCGAGAGCCGCTCAGCGAGGCCCGCTCGGCTCTCCTGCTCCAGATCGTCCACCAGCCGGGCCAGCTGCTGGGCCATCCCCGGATCGGGGTTGTAGAACGCCATCAACGGCGACACGGAAGCGATGGCGACATTAGGCACCACGACGGCAACTGCCGGGATCTGGCGGGTTGAGCGGGATCTGGACGCCTACAGCCGCCCCCGGGGGGAAGGTCTGGCCACCCAGGTGGCGGGCGGCCGCCACCTGCGGGTGCTGGAAAGCAACAACGATCGCCTGCGGGTGCGCCTGCTCGAGGATGGCTATCCCTGCTGGCTGGATGCAGAGGAGCTGCGACGCCATGGCCGTCCCGCACTGCCGCCGCCCCGTCTGCTGCTGGATCGCAGCGCCATTGAAGCCCGGCTGGAGCAGGTGATGGCCTTTGCCCTCAGCGCCATGGCAAAGGCCAACGTCTACCTCTGGGGAGGCAGCCTCGGCCCCGATTTCGACTGTTCCGGCCTGGTGCAGACCTCCTTCGCCGCAGCCGGCATCTGGCTCCCGCGCGATGCCTACCTGCAGGAGCGTTTCTGCCGGCCTGTAGCCGTGAAGCCGGGCGAAACGAGCCTGCTGCGGCCGGGCGACCTGATCTTCTTCGGCACCGACCGACGCTGCACCCACGTGGGCCTGCACCTCGGCAACGGCAGCTATCTGCACAGCTCGGGCCGCGAACACGGCCGCAATGGCCTGGGGATCGATGACCTTCATCCCACCAACCCCGACCCTGTGGCGGTGCATTACCGGCTTGAACTGCGCGGCGCCGGACGGGTGATGCACAGCCACGACGGCAGTCCCCTGCCCCCCTAAGTTCAGGTCGCACTCCCCGCGCCGGCGGTTCCGATGTCCTCCCCCGTCTTTGAGGCCGTCGCCATGACCGAACGCCCTGCAGCGACCGCGACCCCCGAGCTGTCGGTGGTGATTCCCCTCTTCAACGAGGAGGCCAGTGTGCAGCTGCTGGTGGAGAAACTGCTGGATGCCCTCCATCCCCTGGGCCTCCGTTTTGAACTGATCCTGGTGGACGACGGCTCCCGGGACAGAACCCCCGAGGTCCTGCGTCGGCTGGCCGCCCAGGTGCCGGAGCTGGTGGTGGTGCTCCTGCGCCGCAACTACGGGCAGACTGCTGCCATGGCGGCGGGGTTCGACACCAGCCTGGGTGACGTGATCGTGACCCTGGATGGCGATCTTCAGAACGATCCCGCCGACATCCCCCTGCTCCTGGAGCAGATGGAGAGCGAGCAGCTGGATCTGGTCAGCGGCTGGCGCCACAGGCGCCAGGACAACACCCTCAGCCGCCTGCTGCCCTCCCTGCTGGCCAACCGGTTGATTGCCAGCGTCACGGGGGTGCGCCTGCACGACTACGGCTGCTCGCTGAAGGCCTACCGCCGGGAGGTGGTGGCGGATATGAACCTCTACGGCGAGCTGCACCGCTTCCTGCCGGCCCTGGCCTTCATCGAAGGGGCCCGGATCGGAGAAGTGAAGGTGAACCACCATCCTCGCCGTTACGGCAGCAGCAAATACGGCATCGGCCGCACCTTCCGCGTGCTGATGGACCTGCTGACCGTGTGGTTCATGAAGAGGTTCCTCACGCGGCCGATGCACGTGTTCGGCTATGCCGGCCTGGCCGCCCTGGTCACGGGGCTGATGCTCGCCCTCTGGCTGGTGGGGGAGAAGCTGCTGCTGGGCGTCGACATCGGCAACCGTCCTCTGCTGTTGATGGCCGTGCTGGCGATCCTCAGTGGCGTGCAGTTGTTCAGCTTCGGCCTGCTGGCCGAACTGCAGATGCGCACTTATCACGAAAGCCAGGGTCGCCCGATCTACCGGGTGAGGGCCACGCTGAGGGGTCGCCCGGCGGCATGAGGAAAGCCGGAACAGGGGTGCTGAACTTTTATGTCGCCCCTTCCGGCCCTCAGAAGCGTCGCGGAAAGGGCTCCGTACAGTACCGGCGGTTGTACTGGCCCAAGCCATGACTGGAGAATTCGCCGCCGCCTGGTTGCCTTCGGTGTTCGTTCCCTTGGTGGGGATCCTCGGCCCGGCCGTGGCCATGGCCCTGCTGTTCAACGTGATCGAAGCCCGCGACTGAGTGCCTGCGGGTCGCTTAAAGGCGCGATCACAGCCACACACAAGCGTCCTGGCCTCATCCTCGTCACTTCATCCAAGCCCCGACCTCACCCCACCCCATGACCGTGACCCCCGTCGCCGACCCCACCGTCGGCAACCTGGCGACACCCGTCAACAGCAGCTATTTCAGCAAGGCCTTCCTCAACGCCCTGCCGGCCTACCGGCCCTCCCTCTCGCCCAACCGCCGCGGCCTGGAAGTAGGCATGGCGCATGGCTTCTTCCTCTACGGACCGTTCGCCATCACCGGCCCCCTGCGTGCCACCGAATACGCCAGCACGGCCGGTCTGCTGGCCACCATCGGACTGGTCTCGATCCTCACGGTCTGCCTTTCGATCTACGGCACCGCCGGCAACGGGCCCAACGTCCAGCCTCCGGACGCCACCATCGACAACCCTCCCGCGGATCTGTTCACCAAGGCCGGTTGGGCTGAATTCGCCAGCGGCTTCTGGCTCGGTGGCTGCGGTGGCGCTGCCTTCGCCTGGTTCCTCTGCAGCACCGCCATCGTCTCGCCCCTGGTGAACATCGCCGGCGGTGTCTGGAGCGTGGGCTGAGCTTTCGCAGTTCCAGCGATTGGCCTGCCGCCTCAGATTCAGCATCTCTTTTTCGGATCTCCTCCAGCCCCGCCCAATTTCGGGTGGGGCTTTTTATTGCATCTGTGTGTTTTCCGTCCAAGCAGATTGGATGTCCTGCACCCCGAACGCTCACGTGGTCGAAGCGGCCAGACGCGCAATGAATCGGCTGAAGCAGCCATGAGATCAGCAAAAGAAACGAAGCAGGCAATTTTCACGCCGAGCAAGCTCGCCATCTGAAAGCCACAGCAAAGGTGAATCGAGCAAGCCGATCGAAAAGGAAGTGCAACAAAGGTGCGTTGGATGCATCGTCTGCAATCCAAGGCAGGACGATGACAGACATCAATCTACGCAAGCGAGCGTGATCAGCTCATGGCTGGCTTCTTTACCAGCCAACGATTGCAAGGCTCAGGAAGCCGAAGAGACTCCCCGATCTGCATCAGCAACGAAAAAACCCCCGGCCAGAGGCCGGGGGAATGTCGTCCCTCGAGAGAGGGGAGCAAGGGGCTGAGATCAGCCGAACTTGCCGGAGGTAGAGGCGATCAGGAAGGCTGCGTAGGTGAGGACGAAGCCCACGGCGAAGTGAGCGAGTCCAACCACACGGGCCTGAACGATCGAGAGAGCCACGGGCTTGTCACGCCAGCCCACCAGGTTGGCGAGCGGAGTGCGCTGGTGCGCCCAGACGATGGTCTCGATCAGCTCCTGCCAATAACCGCGCCAGGAGATCAGGAACATGAACCCGGTGGCCCACACCAGGTGACCGAACAGGAACATCCAGGCCCAGACCGAGAGGTTGTTGGTGCCGAAGGGGTTGTACCCGTTGATCAGCTGGGAGCTGTTGAGCCACAGATAGTCGCGGAACCAGCCCATCAGATAGGTGCTGGATTCGTTGAACTGGGCCACGTTGCCCTGCCAGATGGCGAGGTGCTTCCAGTGCCAGTAGAAGGTGAGCCAGGCGACGGTGTTGAGGGCCCAGAAGAGTGCCAGGTAGAAGGCATCCCAGGCCGAGATGTCGCAGGTACCGCCACGGCCGGGGCCGTCGCAGGGGAAGGAGTAGCCGAAGTCCTTCTTGTCGGGCATCAGCTTAGAACCCCGGGCATCCAGAGCACCCTTGACCAGGATCAGGGTGGTGGTGTGCAGTCCGAGGGCGATGGCGTGGTGGACCAGGAAGTCACCAGGGCCGATCGGCAGGAACAGGGAGTTATTGCCGGCGTTCACGGCCTCGATCCAGCCGGGAATCCAGCCGCCACCGGGACCGGGAGGGTTGCTCACCAGGCTGTTGGCATTGGCAAGCAGCACATCCATGCCGTAGAGGGCCTTGCCGCTGGAGGCCTGCACGAACTGGGCGAACACCGGTTCGACCAGGATCTGCTTCTCGGGAGTACCGAAGGCCACGACAACGTCGTTGTGGACGTAGAGACCCAGAGTGTGGAAGCCGAGGAAGAGGGAAACCCAGCTGAGGTGGCTGATGATGGCTTCCTTGTGCTCAAGCATCCGGGCAAGAACGTTGTCCTTGTTGGCCTCGGGGTCGTAGTCGCGGATGAAGAAGATCGCACCGTGGGCGAAGGCACCGCACATCAGGAAGATGGCGATGTACTGGTGGTGGGTGTAAAGGGCCGCTTGGGTGGTGTAGTCCTTCGCGATGAAGGCATACGAGGGCAGCGCGTACATGTGCTGCGCCACCAGGCTGGTGATCACACCCAGCGAGGCCAGAGCAAGACCCAGCTGGAAGTGCAGGGAATTGTTGACCGTGTCGTAGAGACCCTTGTGACCGGCGCCCAGGGCACCACCGAAGGGAGTGCCCTTGGGCGGATTGTGGGCCTCGAGAATCTCGCGGATGGAGTGACCGATCCCGAAGTTGGTCCGGTACATGTGGCCGGCGATCACGAACAGGCAGCCGATCGCCAGGTGGTGATGGGCGATGTCCGTGAGCCAGAGGGACTCGGTCTGAGGGTGGAACCCACCGAGGAAGGTGAGGATCGCCGTGCCGGCACCGGTGGAGGTGCCGAAGAGCTGAGACGCGGTGTCGGGGTTCTGGGCATAGACGCCCCAGTTGCCGGTGAAGAAGGGAGCAAGACCTGCAGGGTGGGGAGCCACCGAGAGGAAGTTGTCCCAACCCACGTGCACACCACGGGATTCAGGAATCGCCACGTGAACCAGGTGACCAGTCCAGGCGATGGAGCTGAAGCCGAACAGAACGGCTAGGTGATGGTTCAGACGCGATTCGGCGTTCTTGAACCAGGCCAGGGAAGGCAGGAACTTGGGCTGGAGATGGAGCCAGCCGGCGAACAGGGCCCAGGCCGACAGGATCATCATGAAGATGGAACCCTGATAGAGCTCGGCGTTGGTGCGCATGCCGATCGTGTACCACCAGTGGTACAGACCGGAATAGGCGATGTTCACCGGAGAAGAGGCGCCCGCCTGGGTGAAGGCGGTGATGGCGCCCTGGCCGAAGTGGGGGTCCCAGATCGCGTGAGCGATCGGACGGACGTGCAGGGGATCGGCGACCCACTGCTCGAAGTTGCCCTGCCAGGCGATATGGAACAGGTTGCCCGAAACCCAGAGGCCGATGATCGCCAGGTGACCGAAATGGGTGGAGAAGAGCTTTTGGTAAAGCCGCTCCTCCGTCATTCCGTCATGGCTCTCGAAGTCGTGAGCCGTGGCGATGCCGTACCAGATACGACGGGTTGTCGGGTCCTGTGCCAGACCCTGGCTGAACGAAGGAAATTTCGTTGCCATTGGGAAAGGTCAGGTGGAGGTCAGCCGACCGCAATCATGCGGGCCAGGAAGAAGGACCACGTGGTCGCGATACCGCCCAGCAGGTAGTGGGCGACGCCGACGGCACGGCCTTGGGTGATGGAGAGCGCCCGCGGCTGAATGGCGGGGGCAACCTTCAGCTTGTTGTGAGCCCAGACGATGGACTCGATGAGCTCCTGCCAGTAGCCGCGGCCGCTGAACAGGAACATCAGGCTGAAGGCCCAGACGAAGTGGGCACCCAGGAACATCAGGCCATAGGCACTGGAGCTCGAGCCGTAGCTGTTGATCACCTGTGCGGCCTGGGCCCAGAGGAAGTCACGGAGCCAGCCATTGATGGTGATGGCGCTCTGCGCGAAGTTGCCATTGGTGATGTGCTGGACGGTTCCGTCAGCATTGACGGTGCCCCACACGTCGCTCTGCATCTTCCAGCTGAAGTGGAAGATGACGATCGACAGGGAGTTGTACATCCAGAACAGGCCGAGGAACACGTGGTCCCAGGCCGACACCTGGCAGGTGCCGCCACGGCCGGGGCCGTCGCAGGGGAAGCGGAAGCCCAGGTTCGCCTTGTCGGGGACGAGGCGGGAGCTGCGGCTGTAGAGCACACCCTTCAGCAGGATCAGCACGGTTACGTGGATCGTGAAGGCGTGGATGTGGTGCACCATGAAGTCGGCCGTTCCCAGGGGAATCGGCGCAGCGGCAACCTTGCCGCCCACGGCCACAACAGCACCGTTGAACACCTCGCTCACACCCGCGAGGGCGTTGGGAGCGGTGGTGCCGGCGGCGGCGGCGTGCAGGCCCTGGATCCACTGGGCGAAGACGGGCTTCAGCTGGATCGCGGTGTCGCTGAACATGTCCTGGGGACGGCCCAGGGCACGCATGGTGTCGTTGTGGATGTAGAGGCCGAAGCTGTGGAAGCCGAGCCAGATGCACACCCAGTTGAGGTGGCTGATCAGGGCGTCGCGAGCCTTGAGCACACGGTCGAGCACGTTGTCGACGTGCTTGGCCGGGTCGTAGTCGCGGATCATGGCGATGGCGGCGTGAGCGCCGGCGCCGACGATCAGGAAACCACCGATCCACACGTGGTGGGTGAACAGCGAGAGCTGGGTGGCGTAGCTGACACCGATGTACGGATACGGAGGCATCGCGTACATGTGGTGGGCCACGATGATCGACAGGGAGCCGAGCAACGCCAGGTTCACGGCCAGCTGGGCATGCCAGGAGGTGGTCATGAACTCGAACAGGCCGTTGTGGCCGTTCGGAGCAGGGAACAGCAGGGGATCACCCTTCTGACCCTCAAGGATCTCCTTGATGCTGTGGCCGATGCCCCAGTTGGTGCGGTACATGTGGCCCGCAACGATGAACAGCACCGCGATCGCCAGGTGGTGATGGGCGATGTCCGTCATCCAGAGGCTGCCGGTGACAGGATTCAGCCCACCTTTGAAGGTGAGGAAATCGCTGTAGGCGGCCCAGTTGCCGGAGAAGAAGGCGGAGATGCCTGCCCCGAAACCGGGGAACAGCTGCGCGAGCAGGTCCTGGTTCAGGAACTCATGGGGCAGAGGAATGTCGGCCACCGAGGCGATGGTCTTGCCGTTGAGCACCAGCGGTTTGCCGGCATCAATGGCATCCATCAGCTGCGTGGTGGGCAGCGACACATGCAGAAGGTGCCCCGTCCAGGACAGGGAACCCAGACCCAGCAGCCCGGCCAGATGGTGGTTGAGCATCGACTCAACGTTCTGGAACCACTCGAGCTTGGGCGCTGCCTTGTGGTAATGGAAGACGCCGGCGTTGAGCATCAGGCCGGCCATCACCAGAGCACCGATGGCGGTGCAGAGGAGCTGGAACTCATTGGTGTAGCCCCAGGCTCTCCACATATGGAAAAGACCGGAGGTGATCTGAATGCCGTGGAAGCCGGCACCCACATCGCCGTTGAGAATTTCCTGGCCGAAGATCGGCCAGACCACCTGGGCACTGGGCTTGACGTGCAGGGGGTCGGCCAGCCAGCCGGAATAGTTGGAGAAGCGGGCTCCGTGATAGAAGGCGCCGCTCAGCCAGATGAAGATGACGGCCAGGTGGCCGAAGTGAGCGCTGAAGATCTTCCGGGAGACCTCTTCGAGATCGCTCGTGTGGCTGTCGAAGTCGTGAGCGTTGGCGTGGAGGTTCCAAACCCAGGTGGTGGTTTTGGGACCTTTAGCCAGGGTGCGGTCGAAATGGCCGGGCTTTTCGAAAAGCTCGAACGTGGCCGGAACGGGGTTCCGGTCGACCAGCTCCTTGGCTGTTTTCCCACGCTCTGGTGGGCTGATGGTCATCGAGACGTTCCTCGAGGGACGGGGTCGAGGTGGAGGTCCACCCCTTCGACATCGGCGAGACCGGAGAACGGCTCCGCCTTTGCCGATGGGGCCCATGACGCAGGGTCCGCCGAGGCGGATGGCCGTCACGGGCGCCAGCCGGACACGGGCAAAACCCTTGTCACGACTGGAGCTTTGGGCCCCGAAAGGGGACCGCTGGCGGAAGTATAGGGGTCGAAAACAAGCGGATTCGGCCGCCAGTTACAAAGGTTCAATCCCGGAGCATTCCAGGCTGGGACTGGGGTCTGCCGGGAGGTTGTGATCAGCGAAATAGGGCCATGCTCGGCCGATTACCAACACCGCAACAGCAAAGTCCCAGCCAATTAAGTACAGCAACTCCTCTTTCTGCACCCCGCTGAGCAGAATGGCTTCCAGCCGGCTAAAGTCAAAGGGTGAGTGCAGCCAAGGGAAGGGAAGGACGCCGGTTCCGCTGCGGCCGGCTGCTGGCCCGTGCCATGACCATGCTGCTGGCGATCTGCCTGATCTGGCCGGCCCCGGCCACAGCCCTGGGATTCCCGGGACGACAGCGTGGCGACACGGCGGCCAGGGCCCCGGGCCTGGGGCGTCCTCGGCAGGGCGCGCTTCAGGAGGTGGCCCCTCCCCCGGTGGTGCAGGAGCTGCGGCAGGCCCTGGCCGACCATGAACCCCGCCTGCGCATCGTTTCGCCCGCCAACGACAGCCTGCTGCCCGCCGGCCCCTGGACCCTGCGGCTGGAGGTGGAGGGCTGGCCGCTTGTGGACGCCGGCCCCCTCGGTCTGGGGCCGCATCTGGTGGCCCAGCTCGACGATCTGCCCGCGATCCCGCTGACCAGCACCCAGGCAGAGATGCCGGCGCTCAGTCCGGGCAGCCATCGGCTCACGGTCTACGCCGCCCGCCCCTGGGGCGAGGCGGTGAAGAGCCCGGGGGCCTACCGCCAGATCCGCCTGCACAGGGTGGCCCCCAATCCCCTGGCGGTCCCCGCCGCCGGCAGCCCCCAGCTCATTCCGGTCCGTCCCACCCCGGGTCCCGTCCAGGAACCGGTTCTGCTCGACTGGCTGCTGCTGGACGCCCCCTTGCAGCGCCTGCGGGGTGAGGGGACCGAAGGCTGGCGGCTGCGGGTGAGCGTGAACGGCGACAGCTTCCTGGTGGATCAGCAGACACCGCTCTGGCTGAGCGGCTGGCGGAGCGGAGAGAACGCCCTTCAGCTCGAACTTGTGGATGGACGGGGCGAGTCACTGAATCCACCCTTCAACTCGCTGGTGAGCGGGGTGACGATGTCCAGTGGACTCCCGCAGCCGCGCTGGCTGGGGGCACCGCTGGAGGCGCTGGAACGGGCACGCCTGCTGGGCGAAGCCCCTCCCGAACAGGAACCAGCTCCAGTCGCTGCCCTGGTCGAGGAACAGCCGTCAGCCAAGCCTGAGCCCAAGCGGGACCTCGCACCTGAACCGGAACCGGAACTCAAGCCTGAGGTGAACCTCCCTGCCACGCCCGCACCGGCTCCCGAGGTCCCGGCCTCGCCACCGGAAGCCGTCACAAACGACGACGAGGCTCCGGAGCAGGTTGCAGGGGCAGCGCCGGATCCCCTGCCTGCAGAAGCGGGCCCTGAAAACGAGACCACCGCTGCGCCCGCAGGGGACCCGGCCGGGGAGGATGCCACAGAAGGGGTGGTGGGCCGCGAAGACACGTCGCCGACGCCCGAACAGCCGGCGTCCGAACCGCCGCCGCCCCCGCCACGCCCATCGCCACCACCCGGCTCCCCTTCGGCTCCCCGTGCGGCGGGCAGCGACCTCCCCCCCGCCAGGACCCAGGTGAACCCGGACGGCACCCTCATTCGCCCCGCTCCCGAGGGGCCGCTGGCACGACTCCGCGAGCGGTTCGGCCGATGAGCAGTTCGCCGAAGCCTGTGCTGGGACTGGGGTTTGCCCCGGCCGCCGAGCCGATCCTGAGCCGGCTCCTGGACGCCGGCGTGGTGGACGAGGTGCCTGGGTCCGGGGCGATGACCCCGGCCGCCTGGCTGCAGCAGCGCTGGAACGGTGCCGGTGCGGTGGTCGCCGTCGGGGCCTGCGGACTGGTGGTGCGCCTGATCGCCCCTCTGCTCCAGGGCAAGGACACCGATCCCGCCGTGGTGGTGCTCGATGGCCTGGGGCGGTTCGCCGTGCCGCTGCTGGGAGGCCATGGCGCCGGGGCAGACCGGCTGGCCGAGGCAATCGCTGCCCTGTTGGGAGGGCAGGCCGTGACCACCGGCAGCAGTGCCTCAAGAGGTCGCCTGGCCCTCGATGCCTTCGGCAAGGACTGGGGCTGGCGGCGGGGCGCCGGTGACTGGAAGGCCCTGATGACCGCCGCGGCCCGGGCCACCCCGGAATCGCCCCTGCGGATCCGTCAGGAGAGCGGATCCACCCTCTGGTGCGACCTGGAGGCGGCGGCCGGAGTGGCGGTGGCCGGTGCGGATGAGCCGGCCGACCTGGTGATCGGGCCTCAGCGGGGCGAAGGCTGCCGCTGGCATCCCCCTTCGCTGTGGCTGGGCATGGGCTGCGAGCGGGACACCGACCTGGCGGTTCTCGAGCGGCTGGTGGATCGGACGCTGGCGGCAAACGATCTGGCGGCCGAGGCGGTGGCGGGGCTGGCGACGGTCGACCGCAAGGGGGACGAGCCGGCACTGCTGGCCCTGGCACAGGAACGGGGCTGGACCCTGCGGCTGTTCTCCGCTGCGGATCTGGCCGCGGTCCCGGTGCCCCATCCTTCGGAGGCGGTGGCCCGGGAGATGGGCACGGCCAGCGTGGCCGAGGCGGCTGCCCTGCAGGCGGCAGGGGTGACAGCGGAACACCTGCGGGTACCCAAGACGATCGGCCGGGCCGAGCCGGGTGAGCAGGGTGCCGCAACACTGGCGATCGCCGAAGCAGCCCGATCCTGGTCGCCGGCCCGTGGGGCCCTTCATCTGGTGGGCAGCGGCCCGGGCAGGATCGATCTGCTCAGCGGCGATGCCCGCCGCGCCCTGGCGGAGACAACGGTATGGGTGGGCTACGGGCTCTACCTCGATCTGCTGGAGCCCCTGCGACGGTCGGACCAGGCCCGCCGGGAAGGACGGCTCACCGAGGAGCGGGCCCGCTGCGCCGAGGCCCTGGACCTGGCCCGTGAGGGGGTGAAGGTGGCCCTGATCTCCTCCGGCGACAGCGGCATCTATGGGATGGCGGGCCTGGCGCTGGAACTCTGGCTGGCCCTGCCGGAGCAGGAACGACCGACGTTCGAGGTGCATCCGGGCCTCTCGGCCCTGCAGCTGGCCGCCGCCCGTGTGGGGGCCCCTCTGATGCACGACTTCTGCACCATCAGCCTCAGCGACCGGCTCACGCCCTGGGAGGTGATCGAGGCCCGGCTGAGGGCCGCCGCCGCCGGCGACTTCGTGGTGGCCCTCTACAACCCCCGCTCGCTCGGGAGGGACTGGCAGCTGGAGCGGGCCCGGCAGCTGCTGCTCGCGGGTCGCTCCGGCGACACGCCAGTGGCCATCGGCCGGCAGCTGGGACGCCGCGAGGAGCGGGTGGATCTCCACACGCTCGCCACACTGCCCGTGCAGGAGGTGGACATGCTCACCCTGGTGCTGATCGGCAACCGCAGCACCTACGTACGCGACGGCCGGATGGTGACGCCGCGCGGCTATCCCGGGGCCGAACTGGCCTGAAGAAGAAAGGCAATCGGGATGACAGGATTCGAACCTGCGGCCCCTTCGTCCCGAACGAAGTGCGCTACCAAGCTGCGCTACATCCCGATGGGAAAACTTTAGAGGATGGCCCTCCCCGCACGGGCTCGCCGCCGGTGCCCCGCCGGGGGCTTCCTAGAGTCGTGCTCCTCTGCCCAGCACGGTGAGCACCACGGAATCCAGGGTGAGCCCCCCCGCCGCCGTCCCGGCCTCCAGCGCCCCCGACGGCGGAAAACCGTCCTGGCTGAGGGTGAAGGCGCCCCAGCGAGAGCGGATCGGTGCCGTGGCCGATCTGCTGCTGGATCTGAAGCTGAACACGGTCTGCCAGGAAGCCAGCTGCCCGAACATCGGCGAATGCTTCGCCGGCGGCACCGCCACCTTCCTGATCATGGGGCCGGGCTGCACCCGTGCCTGCCCCTACTGCGACATCGATTTCGACAAGAGCGTGCGGGCGCTCGATCCCACCGAGCCCGAACGCCTGGGGGAGGCCGTGACACGGCTGGGGCTGAGCCACGTGGTGATCACCTCGGTGAACCGCGACGACCTCCCCGACGGCGGGGCGAGCCAGTTCTTGGCCTGCATCGCGCAGGTGCGGCGTCGCTCCCCCCTCACCACGATTGAGTTGCTGATCCCGGATTTCTGCGGCAACTGGGACGCTCTGGCGGCGGTGATGGCCGGCGCCCCGCACGTGCTCAACCACAACATCGAAACGGTGCCCCGGCTTTACCGGAAGGCGCGCCCCCAGGGAATCTACGAACGTTCGCTCGAGCTTCTGCGGCGGGTGCGTGAGAACCATCCGGCCGCGTACACCAAGTCGGGGCTGATGGTGGGCCTGGGCGAAACCGACCAGGAGGTGCACCAGGTGATGGCCGATCTGCGGGCCCATGCCGTGGACATCGTGACCATCGGCCAGTACCTGTCTCCGGGGCCGAAGCACCTGCCGGTGGATCGGTTCGTGACCCCCGAGCAGTTCGAGGCGTTCCGCCGTTACGGCGAAGAGGAGCTCGGCTTCCTGCAGGTGGTGAGCACCCCCCTCACCCGCAGCAGCTACCACGCGGGAGAGGTGCAGCGCCTGATGCGCGAGCACCCCCGCTGAGCGGTGGCGGCGTCAGGCCGCCGCCACCGTTTCCCGCTCGCCCAGGCCGAGGGCAGCCTTCTCGCTGGGGGGCACCAGCACGCGGAAACGGGCCTTCCAGGTGCTCCAGTCCGCCAGAATCTGGGCAGCACGGGCACTGCCGGTGGCATCGAGGTGGGCCTCCAGCAGGGGGCGCAGAAGAGCCTCCTGCTCGGGTGTGCTGAGCGAACACAGTTCCACGTTCTCGGGATTGAGCCGGGCGGGCAGCCGACCGTCCTCATCCAGCAGGAAGGCCACACCGCCGGTCATGCCGGCGGCGACGTTGCGGCCTGTGCTGCCCAGCACCACCACCACACCCCCGGTCATGTACTCACAGCAGTGATCGCCGGCGCCTTCCACCACCGTGCGGGCGCCGCTGTTGCGGACGGCGAAACGCTCGCCCGCGCGGCCAAGGGCGAACAGCTCGCCGCCGGTGGCGCCATAGAGGCAGGTGTTGCCGAGGATGACGTTGCTGCCGGGGTCGCTGCCAACGGGGGGGGGCACCACGGTGAGCCGACCGCCATTAAGACCCTTGCCAACGTAGTCATTGGCCTCGCCAACCAGGCGCACATTCATGCCCTGAAGCACGAAGGCCCCGAAGCTCTGACCGGCGGCGCCCATGAAGGTGAGATCCAGCTGCCCGCGGAAGCCGGTGTTGCCGTGGCGGGCCGCGATCTCACCGGCGACTCGGGCACCGACGCTGCGATCGGTGTTGACGATGGCCAGGGTGCGCGCCAGCAGGCCGTGGCCGTCGATCGCCGCCATCACCTCGGAATCGGCGAGGAGAACGTCTTCGAGGATCGGGCCATTGCCATGGGCCTGGTCATCGTGGCGAAGCCAGGAACGATCTGCGGAGCCCGGAACCGGCTGCAGCAGACAGGAGAGGTCGAGGGAGCGGGTCTTGGCGAGGGCCACCTGGCGGGGAGCGAGCAGATCGGTGCGACCGATCAGATCCTCGAGCCGAGCCACACCCAGCACGCTCAGCAGCTGGCGCACCTCCTCGGCCACGTAGAGGAAGAAGTTCACCACATGCTCCGGCAGACCGGTGAACCGCTTGCGCAGCGCTTCCTTCTGGGTGGCCACGCCCACCGGGCAGTTGTTGGTGTGGCAGACGCGGGCCATGATGCAGCCCTCGGCGATCATCGCCACAGAGCCGAAGCCGTATTCCTCGGCCCCGAGCAGGGCGGCGATCACAACGTCCCAGCCGGTCTTGAGACCACCGTCGGCCCTCAGCAGCACACGGTCGCGGAGGCCGTTCTCCAGCAGGCTGCGATGCACCTCGGTGAGACCGAGCTCCCAGGGGCTGCCCGCATGCTTGATCGAGCTCAGGGGTGAGGCTCCCGTGCCGCCGTCGTGGCCGGAGATCTGGATCACGTCGGCGTTGGCCTTGGCCACGCCGGCGGCGATCGTGCCGATACCGATCTCCGCTACCAACTTCACGCTCACCTTGGCGGCGGGGTGAACCTGGTGCAGATCGTGGATCAGCTGGGCCAGATCCTCGATCGAATAGATGTCGTGGTGAGGCGGCGGCGAGATCAGGGCGACACCGGGTTTGCTGTTGCGCAGCCAGGCGATGTAGGGGTCGACCTTCGGACCCGGCAGCTGACCGCCCTCGCCGGGCTTGGCCCCCTGTGCAACCTTGATTTCCAGCTGGCGGCCGCTGCGCAGGTACTCAGGGGTGACCCCGAAGCGACCGGAGGCAATCTGCTTGATCGCCGAGCAGGCGCTGTCGCCGTTGCGCAGGCCACGGATCGTGGGCAGGGTGGCGGAGCGCCCCTCCGCATCCACGTCGTCGAGAAGGTGGAAGCGGGCGGGATCCTCCCCGCCTTCGCCACTGTTGCTCTTGCCGCCGATGCGGTTCATGGCGATGGCCAGCACCTCATGGGCCTCGCGCGAGAGGGCGCCGAGGCTCATGCCCCCGGTGCAGAAGCGGCTGCAGATGCTCTCGACGCTCTCCACCTGATCGATCGGCAGCGGTGCCGGGGCAGGCCTGAGCTCCAGGAGATCGCGCAGGGAGGTGACCGGCCGGTTTTCGAGCAGGGTCTTGTAGGTGGCGAAGTGGTCGTAGCCAGGTCCGGCCTCCACAGCGGCATGGAGCGCCTTGGCCATCTCCGGGCTGTTGAGGTGGAATTCGCCGCCGGTGCGGTACTGCACGAAGCCCATGAACTCGAGCTTGGTTCGGTTCAGCTCGGGATAGGCCTTGCTGTGGAAGGCCAGGGTTTCGCTGGCGAGATCCGCCAGGCTCAGGCCGGCGACCCTGCTCGTAGTACCGGTGAAAGCGAGATCGATCAGATCGGCACCGATGCCGATCGCCTCAAAGATCTGGGCCCCGTGGTAGCTGGCCAGCAGGGAGATGCCGATCTTGCTGAGGATCTTCCGCAGGCCGTCCTCCAGGGCCCGGCGCACGTTGGCCTGGGCCACATCGGCCGTGAGGGCGGGAAGCTTGCCCCGTTCGATCAGGGAGCGGGTCTTCGGCTGGGCCAGCCAGTGGCGGGTGGTCTCCCAGGTGAGCCACGGGCAGACGGCGCTGGCGCCGTAGCCGATCAGGCAGGCGAGATGGTGGGTGGTCCAGCACTGGGCGGTGTCGACCACCAGGGAGCACTGGAGCCGCAGCTTCTTGCGCAGCAGATGGTGGTGCACCGCCCCCACGGCCAGCAGCGGCGGGATGGCGGCGGTGCCGGCGCTGGTGCCGGTGGGCTGGCCATCGAGGCCGGTGCGGTCCGACAGGATCAGGATCTGGGTGCCGGCCCGCACCGCCGCTTCGGCCTCGAAGCGCAGCCGCTCGACGGCGTGGGCCAGGCCATCAGGACCGTCGGCGACGGCGAGGTGGGTGGAGAGGGTGGCGGTGGGCAGCCCCTGGCCCCCCAGGGCACTGAGCTCCGCTTCGTTGAGCACCGGGGTGGAGAGATGCAGCACCGCGGCGCCGGAGGGATCGGGCCGCAGGGCCGATCCGCGACGACCGAGATGCATCTCCAGACTCATGACCAGCTTCTCGCGCAGCGGGTCGATCGGCGGGTTGGTGACCTGGGCGAACCGCTGCTTGAAGTAGTCGTAGAGCAGGTGCGGCTTGCTGGAGAGGACCGCCAGGGGGATGTCGTCCCCCATGCAGTAGGTGGGTTCCTTGCCGGCCCCGGCCATGTCCTCGATCACCAGCTCCATGTCCTCGGCCGTGAAGCCCACGGCCGTCTGGCGCTGGAGCAGATCGAGATCGCCGAGGAGCCGCTCCTGCTCCCACACGCCGGCCGGCAGGCTGCGGCGGTGCTCCGCCACCCAGGCGGCGTAGGGGAGGCGGGCGGCCGTCTCCTCCTTCACCTCCCAGTTGCGCAGCAGGCGGCCGTGCTCCAAGTCGACGGCGAGCATCTGGCCCGGACCGAGGCGACCCTTCTCGATGATCATGGTCTCGTCGAGCTCCACCACCCCGGTTTCGGAGCCCATCACCACGTAGCCGTCGCTGGTGAGGCAGTAGCGGGCGGGGCGGAGGCCGTTGCGATCGAGGGTGGCCCCGACCATGCGGCCGTCGCTGAACACCAGCAGGGCCGGACCATCCCAGGGCTCCTGCAGGCAGGCGTTGTACTCGTAGAAGGCGCGGATGTCGGGCCGGTCGTCGAGCTCGGGCTGGTCGCGGAAGGCCTCCGGCACCAGGGTGAGCAGGCTGTCGGTGATCGGCCGACCGCTGCGCACCATCAGCTCAAGCGTGGCGTCGAGATTGGCCGAGTCGCTGAAGTCGGCGTTGACCAGCGGCCGCAGGTCGGCCGCCGCCTCGCCCCAGACGGCCTCGAGATTGGCCTCGGCGGCACTGGCCCAGTTGATGTTGCCCAGCAGGGTGTTGATCTCGCCGTTGTGGCCGAGCAGGCGCATCGGCTGGGCCAGGGGCCAGCGGGGCAGGGTGTTCGTGCTGAAGCGGCGGTGATACACCGCGAAGCTCACGGCGAAGCGCTCATCGCGCAGGTCGGCGTAGAAGCGCGGCAGCACCTCCGAGCGGACCATGCCCTTGTAGACGACGGTGCGGGCACTGATAGAGGCGAAGTAGAGATCGGGCGTGACCTCGTTCCACTCGGCCCGCGCCCGGTCGACGGCACGACGGCGAAGCCGGAAGAGCAGGGATTCCACGGCGTCGAGGTCGCCGGGGGCCGCGGGGGAGGCGTCGGGCGCCGCCAGCAGCCACTGCTCGATCACCGGAGCCGTTTCCCGGGCGAGGGGGCCGAGCACCGAGGGATCCACAGGCACCTCACGCCAGCCCAGGCTCCGCAGACCCAGGCGCTCGGCCTCTTCGGCGGAGAAGGCACGGGCCTGCTCCCTTTGCTGAGGGTCGGCCGGCAGGAACACCATGGCCAGGCCCCGCACCTGACCGGCGGCCGCGGCGGCGGCTGGCCACACGGCCTCGAGATACGACCAGGGAATGCCGGTGAGGATGCCGGCCCCATCGCCGGAGTCGGCGTCGCCGCCGCATCCGCCCCGATGCTCCATGCAGCTCAGGCCGCGCAGGGCCTGCTGCAGCACCCAGTGGTTCGCCTGGCCATCCAGATGGGCCAGGAACCCAACGCCGCAGGCGTCCTTCTCTCCGGCCACGGCCGCAGGCGCAGGGCTGTCGCGGTGGGGCCAGGCGGGATCGGAGGAGAAAGGCATAACCCGGTGGGGGGACGGACGACACGTCGCTACGCAGGCGCGACGCGGAAGTGAACCAATGATCCTAAGGAGCGGCAGTTGCGTTCCGTTCAGCGGGTCTACCTTTTCCATCTGCGGATCGTGGTGCGGGAGCGAGCGGCATGGGCATGACCACCTGGACCGCGCTGACGGCGACCCTGATCGCAGGGGCCCCTCTCGCCGCGATGCCAGCGGGGCCACCGCTCCCGCCTCCTGTGGTGCCCGGGCCCGTTGCTCCAGGTTTCCTTCCGCGCCCCACCCCCGGCTCCTCTCCTCCGGAGCAGCCCGGAGAGACCCAACGCAGCGGCAGCACTCTCGTGATCAACGGCCGGCCCCAGAGGGCCCGATGGCTGTGGCTCGGACGGGGAGCTGCCCCCCGTGAACTCTGGCTGCCTCTGGAGGTGCTGCAGGGGCAGCTCGGGGTGAGCGCCCGCACCAGGCCCGATGGTCAGCTCGACCTTGAGTGGTACGGCCGTGGACTGGTGGTGCCACCGCAGGCTCAACGATCCCTCGACGACGAGGTGGCGCTCGAAATCAGCGGCCTGCTTGGTGCGAACGGGGTGCAGGCGTTCGCACGCGGCGACCGGCTTGAGCTGACGATGCCCCTGGGGGGATTGCGCCGCGTACGCGATTCCGGCCTCGCCGGGGGACGCCGCGTAGTGCTCGACCTTGATGGTCCTGCCCTGGTGCGCAACGAGGACGGCGCCCTTCTGCTCGGCCTGAGCGCCGTGGACCGCACAGCGGAACGGCGTCTCGCCGATCTCGGCCTGCGGGGAAGCCGCAGCGCCGAAGGGCTGCTGCTGAGTGGGGCCCGTCCCAGCAGGGTGTTCACCCTGGGCGAACCGCCGCGGGTCGTGATCGACCTGCCCGTTTCCTCTGTCGGTGCCGCCCCGGGACCGGGGGAGGCCCCTGGTCCCGGGGCGGTCGATCCGCGCCTGCAGGCTCTCCTGGGACGCGATCTGATCTGGCAGCGCCAGGTGCTTGCCGTGGGGGGCAACCGTGTAAGGGTCACCTCGGTGAGCATGGATCCCCGGAGTGCCCCCCTGGAATTGCGCACCCTGAGCCGCCGCGAGGGCATGGAGGGGCTGAGTTCGCTGCCAGGACTGGCCCGGAACCAGGACGCCCTGGTGGCGATCAACGGCGGCTACTTCAACCGGATCCGCAGGCTGCCCCTGGGGGCCCTGCGCGACCAGGGCCGCTGGCTTTCAGGGCCGATCCTGGGGCGCGGAGCCATGGGCTGGGAATCGCGTCAGGTGCCCCGCTTCGGCCGGCTGCGGCTTGATGAATGGGTGAGTGATGCCTCCGGCCGGCGGTGGCCGCTGGTGGCCCTCAACAGCGGCTGGGTGCAGAGGGGCATCAGCCGCTACACGGCCGACTGGGGGCGGGGCTACCGACCGATCAGCGGGACCGAAGCGGCCGTGCTCCTGCGGGGTGGAGTGGTGCAGTGGCGTGCCCAGGGTGCGCAGCTGGCCGCCGGCGTCGCCCTCGCGCCGGGGGACGATCTGCTGGTGGCCCGCGGCGGCGCCGAGCTGCCGGGGAACCCGGGAGAACGACTGCAGATCGAAAGCCTGCCGAATGATCCGCTGGGGCGGGCCAGCCACGTGATGGGGGGGGGGCCTCTGCTGCTGCAGGACGGCCGGATCGTGCTGAACGGATCGGCCGAGGGGTTCGGTGCCGCCTTCCTGCGGCAGGGAGCGCCGCGCACGGTGGTGGGCAGCGACGGCAGCCGCCTGTGGCTGATCACGCTGGAGGGCAGCGGTGGCGACGATCCAGGCCCGACGCTCGGGGAAACGGCCTGGCTGCTGCAGAGGATGGGGCTGAGGGACGCCCTGAACCTCGACGGCGGCAGCTCGACCGGTCTGGTGATGGGCGGAGTCCACCGTGTCAAGGGCCGTGGCGTGGGTGGCGCCGTGCACAACGGCCTGGGCCTGGTGCCGGCCTCACCGAGCCTGGCCGGAGGCCGCGCGGAATCCTGACGGACCCAGGCGAAACAGCTGCCAGAGTGGAGCCCATATCCGGCATCCGACCGTGCCAAGGGGCCACAGCCTGCTCATCACCGCCGCCGCCGCCGCGGAGCTCAGCCGCCAGGCGGCCGTGGCCGGCACTCCTGGGCTGATGCATCTCGATCTTCTGGAGGGCAGTTGCGAGCGCTGGGCGATCCGCCTGCGGCCTGGCCATCTCGCGGGCACACCGGTGGCCCGGGCCGATGGCGTCACCCTGCACGCCCCTCCCGAGCAGACAGCGCTTCTGGCCGGACTACAGCTCGACTACAAAGGCGATCTGAGCGGCGGCGGCTTCCTGGTGCGGGCCGCCGAGGGTGTTGCCACCTGTCCGTGCGGGGCCGCCTTCAGCCGCTCCCCTGGACGGGGGACGACGACCCAGTAAGGTGTCGGATTGTCGAAATCGGTCGGACGGCCGACCGGCACACTCCGACCAGCCCTAACGGCCCTCGATGCCCACCATCCAGCAGCTGATCCGCACCGAGCGGCAGCGTCTCACCCGCAAGACCAAGTCGCCCGCCCTGCGCGCCTGCCCTGAGCGTCGTGGCGTCTGCACCCGCGTCTATACCTCCACGCCGAAGAAGCCGAATTCCGCCCTGCGGAAAGTGGCCCGTGTCCGCCTCACCTCTGGCTTCGAGGTGACCGCCTACATCCCCGGCATCGGCCACAACCTGCAGGAGCACTCCGTTGTGCTGATCCGCGGCGGCCGCGTCAAGGATCTGCCCGGTGTCCGCTACCACATCATTCGCGGCACCCTGGACACCGCCGGCGTGAAGGACCGGCGCCAGGCCCGCTCCAAGTACGGCGCCAAGACCCCCAAGGGCTGAGCCATTAAGGCGTTGCCGGGTCACGGTCGTCCTCCGGCTCCGGATCATCCCTGATGGGGTCCACCGTCCCCGCCCCCCTTTTCCCCTTCCCTTTCCCACCTGTTCCATGTCCCGCCGCAACGCCGCCGAGAAGCGCCCGGTCCTGCCCGATCCGCAGTTCAACAGCCGTCTGGCCTCGATGATCGTGGCCCGCCTGATGAAGCATGGCAAGAAGTCCACAGCCCAGCGCATCCTGTCGGACGCCTTCACCCTGATCAACGAGCGCACGGGCGCCGACCCGCTCGAACTGTTCGAGACGGCGGTGCGCAATGCCACCCCCCTGGTGGAAGTGCGTGCCCGACGCGTTGGTGGCGCGACCTACCAGGTACCCATGGAGGTTCGCCAGGAACGGGGCACAGCGATGGCCCTGCGCTGGCTGGTGAACTTCTCGCGGGCCCGTAACGGCCGCAGCATGGCTCAGAAACTGGCCGGCGAACTGATGGATGCCGCCAATGAAGCCGGCAGCGCCGTCCGCAAGCGGGAGGAGACCCACAAGATGGCTGAGGCCAACAAGGCCTTCGCCCACTACCGCTACTGAAGACCGCCGGAGCCGGATCCCCAGGGCGGGTCCGGCCTGGCGGACCGGGCACCGCCGGTCTGTAGAGTTACGCCCGTTTTTTGCCTTTCCCTTCCTCGGAGAAGACCCCCGTGGCCCGCGCCTACCCCCTGGAACGCACGAGAAATATCGGTATCGCCGCTCATATTGATGCGGGCAAAACCACCACCACTGAGCGGATTCTTTTCTATTCGGGCGTGGTGCACAAGATGGGCGAGGTGCACGATGGCGCCGCCGTCACCGACTGGATGGAGCAGGAGCGTGAGCGTGGAATCACGATCACGGCCGCTGCCATCTCCACCAGTTGGAAGGACCATCGCATCAACATCATCGACACGCCTGGGCACGTCGATTTCACCATCGAGGTGGAGCGCTCCATGCGCGTCCTCGATGGTGTGATCGCCGTGTTCTGCGCGGTGGGCGGTGTGCAGCCGCAGTCGGAAACGGTGTGGCGCCAGGCGGATCGCTACAACGTGCCCCGGATCGTGTTCGTCAACAAGATGGACCGTACCGGTGCCAATTTCCTGAAGGTCTACGAGCAGATCAAGGATCGGCTCAAGGCCAATGCAGCGCCGATCCAGCTGCCGATCGGGGCCGAGGGTGAGCTGAAGGGCATCGTTGATCTGGTGCGCAACAAGGCGGTCATCTACACCAACGACCTGGGCACCGACATCCTTGAGGGCGAGATTCCCGCCGACATGAAGGATGAGGCCGAGGAGTGGCGGCTCAAGCTGATGGAATCGGTTGCCGAAACCGACGAAGAACTGCTGGAGGCCTTTCTCGAGAACGGCGAGCTCACCGAAGAGCAGCTGATCAAGGGAATCCGCAGCGGCGTCACCCACCACGGTCTCGTGCCGATACTCTGCGGTTCGGCGTTCAAGAACAAGGGCGTCCAACTGGTGCTCGACGCCGTGGTCGACTACCTGCCGGCTCCGGTCGACGTCCCGCCGATCCAGGGCGTCCTGCCCGACGGCACCGAGTCGAGCCGCCCCAGCGACGACAGCGCACCGTTCAGTGCCCTGGCGTTCAAGGTGATGGCCGACCCCTACGGCAAGCTGACCTTCGTGCGGGTCTACTCCGGGGTGCTGCAGAAGGGAAGTTACGTTCTCAACTCCACCAAGGACAAGAAGGAGCGGATCTCGCGCCTGATCCTGCTCAAGGCCGATGAGCGTGAAGAAGTGGATGAGCTGCGTGCCGGCGATCTGGGCGCGGTACTGGGTCTGAAGGACACCACCACGGGAGACACCCTCTGCGTGGATGCGGATCCGATCATCCTTGAATCCCTGTTCATCCCCGAGCCCGTGATCTCGGTGGCCGTGGAGCCCAAGACCAAGGGCGACATGGAGAAGCTCTCCAAGGCCCTTACCTCCCTTTCCGAGGAAGATCCCACCTTCCGTGTGCGGACGGATCCGGAAACCAATCAAACGGTGATCGCCGGCATGGGCGAACTCCATCTGGAGATCCTTGTCGACCGCATGCTGCGGGAATTCAAGGTGGAAGCCAACATCGGCGCTCCCCAGGTGGCCTACCGTGAAACCATCCGTGGCAGGGCCAAGGGTGAAGGCAAATTCGCCCGTCAGACCGGCGGCAAGGGCCAGTACGGCCATGTGGTGATCGAGATGGAGCCCGGTGAACCCGGCTCCGGCTTCGAGTTCGTCAACAAGATCGTTGGCGGGATCGTGCCCAAGGAGTACATCGGTCCGGCGGAAGCCGGCATGAAGGAAACCTGCCAGTCCGGCGTGATTGCGGGTTTCCCCATGATCGACGTCAAGGTCACGATGGTCGACGGTTCGTACCACGACGTCGACTCTTCGGAGATGGCGTTCAAGATCGCCGGCTCCATGGCCTTCAAAGACGGCGTCAAGAAGTGCAATCCCGTGCTTCTTGAGCCGATGATGAAGGTGGAGGTCGAGGTTCCCGAGGATTTCCTCGGCTCGATCATCGGCGACCTCTCCTCCCGCCGCGGCCAGGTGGAGGGGCAGTCCGTCGACGACGGGCAGTCCAAAGTCCAGGCCAAGGTGCCTCTGGCCGAGATGTTCGGCTACGCCACACAGCTCCGATCCATGACTCAGGGTCGGGGTATCTTCTCGATGGAATTCAGCCATTACGAGGAAGTTCCTCGTAATGTTGCCGAGGCCATCATTTCCAAGAATCAGGGCAATTCCTGATCTCTATACCCACACACAACCCCTCGATTCTTTTACGTCATGGCTCGCGAGAAGTTCGAAAGGAACAAGCCCCACGTCAACATCGGCACCATCGGCCACGTTGACCACGGCAAGACCACCCTCACCGCCGCCATCACCAACGTGCTGGCCAAGAAGGGCATGGCCAAGGCCCAGGCCTACGACCAGATCGACGGTGCTCCCGAAGAGCGTGAGCGCGGCATCACCATCAACACCGCCCACGTCGAATACGAGACCGAAGCCCGCCACTACGCCCACGTGGACTGCCCCGGTCACGCGGACTACGTGAAGAACATGATCACCGGTGCTGCCCAGATGGACGGCGCCATCCTGGTGGTGGCCGCCACCGACGGCCCCATGGCCCAGACCAAGGAGCACATCCTGCTGGCCAAGCAGGTCGGCGTGCCTGCCCTGGTGGTCGCCCTGAACAAGTGCGACATGGTCGACGACGAGGAAATCCTCGAGCTGGTGGAACTGGAAGTGCGTGAGCTGCTGAGCAGCTACGACTTCCCCGGCGACGACATCCCCGTGATCAAGGTGTCTGGCCTCAAGGCGCTGGAAGGCGATGCCGAGTGGGAAGCCAAGATCGGCGAACTCATGGAGGCTGTTGACACCGCCATCCCCGAGCCTGAGCGCGAGGTGGACAAGCCGTTCCTGATGGCCGTCGAAGACGTGTTCTCCATCACCGGTCGCGGCACCGTGGCCACCGGCCGGATCGAGCGCGGCAAGGTGAAGGTGGGCGAGGAAGTCGAGATCGTCGGCATCAAGGACACCCGCAAGTGCACCGTCACGGGCGTGGAGATGTTCCGCAAGCTGCTCGACGAGGGCATGGCCGGCGACAACGTGGGTCTGCTCCTCCGCGGCATCCAGAAGGAAGACATCGAGCGCGGCATGGTGCTGGTGAAGCCCGGCTCCATCAAGCCCCACACCAAGTTCGAGGGTGAGGTGTATGTGCTCAAGAAGGAAGAGGGCGGCCGCCACACCCCCTTCTTCGCCGGTTATCGCCCGCAGTTCTACATCCGCACCACGGATGTGACCGGCCAGATCACCGCCTTCACCTCCGACGACGGCGCCAATGTGGAGATGGTGATGCCCGGCGACCGCATCAAGATGACCGGCGAGCTGATCTGCCCGGTGGCCATCGAACAGGGGATGCGCTTCGCCATCCGCGAAGGCGGCCGCACCATTGGTGCCGGCGTCGTCTCCAAGATCCTCGATTGAGCCTGAAACGGCCCACCCGCTGATCTAACCTGGGAAGGCGACGGCTTCGGCCATCGCCTTCCCCCGAACCTCGACAATCCGCATCCGCGCCCGGCTCCTCTCGGTGGCTGCGGTGCTGCCCCTCCTGAGCTTCTTTCGCGACCGACGTCCATGTCCTCCGCCCTTGCCCAGCAGAAGATCCGCATCCGCCTGAAGGCGTTTGATCGCCGCATGCTGGATCTCTCCTGCGAAAAGATCATCGAAACCGCCGATCACACCGCTGCCACGGCCATCGGCCCCATCCCCCTGCCCACCAAGCGCAAGATCTACTGCGTGCTGCGCTCGCCCCACGTGGACAAGGATTCCCGCGAGCACTTCGAAACCCGCACCCACCGCCGCATCATCGACATCTACAGCCCGTCGTCGAAGACGATCGATGCCCTGATGAAGCTGGATCTGCCCAGTGGTGTGGACATTGAAGTGAAGCTCTGAGCCCGAACCACAAACGGCAGCGAAACCCCTGCCCCGCACTGCGGTGGCAGGGGTTTCGTTTCTAAGATTGCGTTTGCCCCTCCCCTTCCTTGGTTCCCCTTCCGTCCCGTCGCCGCCGTGCCTGCCACGGCACTCCCCCCGCGTGACCGACCTGGCCGTTCGGGAACTTCCCCTGTTCCCCCTGCCCGATGTGGTGCTCTTCCCTCAGGAAGTGCTTCCTCTCCACATCTTTGAGCCGCGCTACCGGATGATGCTGCGCACGGTCCTGGCGGAGGACCGCCGCTTTGGCGTGGTGCGCTGGGATCCGCAACAGCAGCGCATGGCTGAAGTGGGCTGCTGCGCCGAGATCCTTCACTGCCAGACCCAGGAAGACGACCGCAGCAACATCGTGACCCTCGGACAGCAAAGGTTCCGGGTGCTCGACATCGTGCGCGACGCCCCCTTCCGGGTGGCATTGGTCAGCTGGATCGAGGACGAAGTGAGCGAAAGCCATGAACAACTCGAGAGCCTCACCACGGAGGTGACCCAGGCGCTGCGCGATGTAGTGGAACTGACCGGGAAGTTGATCGGCAAGCCTTCCAGCCTGCCCAACGACCTGCCCGACCTGCCCCGTGAACTCTCCTTCTGGATCGGTGCTCATCTTGGTGGTCCTGTAGCTGACCATCAGCAGGCCCTTCTGGAGATCACGGACACAGGCCAGCGGTTGCGACAGGAATACGAACTGCTCGACCAGACCCGCCGTCAGCTCGCCGCCCGCACCGTTCTCAAGGACACCTTCACCGGCCTGGATGGCAACAAAGGAAGCGAGGCCGAAGAGGACGGCAAGCGGAGCGATCGCTGACCATGCGGGCCCCGCTTTCCGCCGGGGTGCCCTTGGCACTCCCGGTGCTCCTGATCGCGCTGGTGATCGCCGCTGCCGCCGCCGTGTTCTGGCTGCGGCAGCACCGTCGCTACGCCGGCAGCGCCAGCGTGGCCGACGCCTACGACCGCTGGACTGAAGACCAGCTGCTGGAGCGGCTCTGGGGAGAGCACGTGCACCTCGGTCACTACGGTGATCCTCCGGGGCGCCGTGACTTCCGCGGGGCCAAAGAAGCCTTCGTGCATGAGCTGGTGCACTGGAGCGGCCTTGATGGGCTGCCGCGTGGCAGCCGGGTGCTGGACGTTGGCTGCGGCATCGGCGGCAGCGCCCGCATCCTGGCCCGCACCTACGGTTTCGAAATTCTGGGCATCAGCATCAGCCCCGGTCAGATCGAGCGGGCCCGGGCGCTGACGCCAGCGGACCTGCCCCAGTGCCGCTTCGCGGTGATGGATGCCCTCGCCCTGGATCTGCCTGAGTCGTCCTTCGACGCGGTCTGGAGCGTGGAAGCGGGGCCGCACATGCCCGACAAACAACGCTACGCCGATGAACTGCTGCGGGTGCTGCGCCCCGGGGGGATCCTGGCCGTGGCTGACTGGAATCGCCGGGATCCAGCCGATGGCGCGCTGGATCCGCGGGAGCGTTGGGTGATGCGCCAGTTGCTGGATCAATGGGCTCACCCTGAGTTCGCCAGCATCCGTGGCCTGCAGGCCCATCTCGAAGGCAGCGCCTGGGCCGGGGGCATGGCCGTGGAGACCGCCGACTGGACCCGGGCCACTCTTCCTTCCTGGGTGGATTCGATCCTGGAGGGGATGCGGCGACCCGGAGCGGTGCTGGGGCTGGGCCCTGGGGCCGTGCTGCAGGGGTTGCGGGAAACACCCACTCTGTTGCTGATGGACTGGGCTTTCCGCCGGGGAATGATGCAGTTCGGCGTGTTCCGTGGCCGCAAACCTCAGCCGGCAGGCTCCTCCAGGGAACGGTCGGTGAGCGGATAGGCCCCGAAGAGGGCCAGGTGCTCACACAGAGGTTCGAGCTCCGCCAACGCCCGTTGCAGGGGCTGGTGACCCTCGGGAAGCTCAAGATCGACGAAGAAGATGTATTCCCCCATCTCACGCTTGGAAGGGCGGGATTCAATCCGACTCATGTTCAGCCCCTGACGGGCAAAGCAACCCAGCGCCTCGAGCAGGGCCCCGGGAAGGTTGGAGTGGAGCGAGAACGCCAGGCTGGCGAGCGGGCCCTCGGTGGACCGTTGCCCCCGACGCAGCAGCAGGAAGCGGGTGCAGTTCCCCGGAACGTCGTTGATCGGATACGCCAGCACCTCCAGCCCATGCTCGGCCGCCGCCTCGCGGGAGGCCACGGCGGCACGGAAGCGGCTGCCGCGCACCATCCGCGCCGCCTCGGCCGTGGAGCTGGTGGGCAACTGCAGGGCCAGCGGCAGATGGGCCGCAAGCCACTGACTGCACTGTGCCAGAGCCTGGGGATGGGAAAGCACCTCGCTGATCCCCTTGATCGGCCCGCTGCCCACGAGCGCATGGCGGATCGGCAGCACCAGGGCGCGGGCCACCGCCAGTTCGGGCACTTCCCAGAGGGCATCCAGACAGGCCGTCACACCGCCTTCCACGGAGTTCTCCACCGGAACCACCGCCGCCTCACAGTCGCCATGGGCCACGGCCTGCACCACCGAGCGGATCCCCTGCTGGGGCACCAGCTCGGCATCGAGCCCCTCGAGCTGAGCCAGCTGCTGGGCCGCCTGCTCCCCATAGGTGCCGACGGGACCGAGGAAGGCAAGGCGCATGGCGGGGTCGCACAAGGGGAGGTCGATAGGATCATGCCCTGTCGGCACGCTGCCCATGCCCCTGGCCTTCAGCGCCAGCCAGCAGCTCTCTCTTCCCATTCCGGGGAATGTTGATCGCCTCCCTGACTACCTCACCGACGAACAGCGGGTGGTGGGATCCCTGCTCGATCCCCGTCAGCTCGTCCCCCTCGGCCCGGGTCGTTATCGCTACACCGTGACGCGGGTTCAGGTGTTCCAGCTGCAGATCCAGCCGATCGTGGAACTGCTGGCACGGCACCGGGGCAACCGGCTGGAGCTGGAGGCTATTGACTGCGCGCTGGAAGGGCTCGGGCTGGTGGACGACTTCCGCCTCAGCCTGCAGTCCTGGCTGGAGCCCGGGGGCCAGGGACTGGAGGGGGAAGCCACCCTTGCCGTCAGTGTCAGCCGGCCCCCTCTTCTGAGGCTGATTCCCGAACGGGTGCTGGAGGCCACCGGCCACTCCATCCTGAGCGGCATCCTGCTCGGCATCAGGAAGCGGGTGGGCCACCAGCTGCTGGCCGATTTCCAGCTGTGGTGCCGGGAGCACTGACGCCCGCGGTGCCCCGGAAACTGAGGCGGTGCAGGGGAGTGGGTCCAAGCCTTGCCAGGGCCTCGCGGTGGAGGCGTGTGCCGTAGCCGGCATGACGCTCGAGGCCGTAGCCCGGATAGCGGACGGCCAGCCGCTGCATCAGTCCATCGCGGGCCTGCTTGGCCAGCACGCTGGCCGCGGCGATCGCCAGGCAATGGCGATCGCCCGACACCAGGGTGCGCTGCTCTCCCGGCCAGCCCCGCAGAGGAAGCGCGCCATCGACGATCACCAGCCGGGGCACCACGCCCAGCCGAGCCAGGGCGCGTCGCATGGCGTGCTCGGTGGCCGGGCGGATGCCGAAGCGGTCGACGTCGGCCGCGCGCGCCTGGCCGATACCCCAGGCCAGAGCGAGATCCTCGATGCGGGGCACCAGCTCGGCCCGTTGGCGGGGGCTCAGCCGCTTGCTGTCGGTGAGGCCCGCCGCCGCGAGGGGGCCCAGGGCGCTGCGAGGCAGAACCACCGCGGCGGCGAAGACCGGGCCGAAAAGACAACCCCGGCCCACTTCATCGACCCCGGCACAGACAGCAGGGTCGCGGCCCCACCAGGGATCGAGCGGGCCGGAATCGGAGCAGGCGCGGCGACGGCCCAGGATCAGACCGTGGCGGAGGAACGGCGACGGCGACGGCGGGGTTCGGAGGACTCATCGACCTCCGCTTCCGTTGCGGCGGCGGCCTCGGGTGCGGGGGACTCGGCCACAGCTGTGCGGCTGCCGCCGCCGACACGCCGGCGGGTGATCGGCACCTCCACCGTTACCACCTCGGAGACCGGTGCAGCACCGGACAGATCGAGGGGGAGGGGGGTGATCTCCACCACAGGGATCGGGGCGAAGGGACTGACGTCGACCTGGGAGGAACTGCTGCCATCACCGGCACGGCCCTCGCCGCCGGCTCCACGGCCACGACGACGGCGGCGGGAACCGCTGGCGGCGAACTGCTGGCGGGCCTCCTCCAGAATCGCCTCCGGGTCGGCGCCGGGGCGCACCACCCGCACCGCCAGATGGTCGCCCTGGGGAGGGGGATCGAGCAACAGAGAAGGATTCAGACCCATCCAGCCGTAGACGAGCTCCTGGTCGGCATCCATGGGGACGGCCACAAGTTCGGGCTCACCCCGCCGCGGACCCGCCTCGCCGGCGGTACTGCCGGAGTCGGCGAACGGTGCCACGGGAGCGCCCATGGTGACCGCAGGCTCGCTGAGGTAGGAGATCGGCTCGGAGGCGTCGCTGCCGGCACCACGGCCGCCGCGACCACCGCGGCGGCGCCGACCCCCACTGGAGCTCTCCCCGGTGACCGGGCTCGGCACCTCCGCCCGGGCCGAGGCAGCGGAGCGCACCAGGCCAGAGACGGTAGCGAGGGGTTGGAGGGTGTCACGGCCAGGCAGCACGGCCACATGGCCCAGGCCGCCGCAACTCGGGCAGGCGCGACCGAAGAGCTCGTAGATGTTCTGCCCCTGCCGCTTCCGGGTGAGCTCGACAAGCCCCAGTTCGGTGAGCTGGGCAATCTGAGGGCGGGCCGAATCGTGGCGCACCGCCTGAGTGAAGTGCTCGAGGAGCTGAAGCTGGTCGCGCCGCGATTCCATGTCGATGAAATCGATCACCACCACCCCGCCGATGTTGCGGAGCTTGAGCTGACGGGCGATCTCGACAGCCGCCTCGCAATTGGTCCAGAGGACCGTCTCGCGGGCGTTGGCGGAACGGGTGAAGGAGCCCGAGTTGACGTCGATGACGGTGAGGGCCTCGGTGGGCTCGACGATGATGTAGCCGCCGGAGGGAAGATCGACGCGGGGCTTGAGCGCGTCGCGGATGGCCGCATTGACCTTGTAGTGGTCCAGGATCTCGCTGGATTCGTCGTGGTGCTCGATGGCCAGGCTGGCCTGGTCGGCACCGAGGAAGGACTGAACCCGGGCCACGGCCTCGGGGGTGTCCACCACGACCCGCACCACCTCGGGGCCGTAGAAGTCGCGCAGCACGCGGTGGACGAAGTCCTCGTCGCGGTTGAGCAGCACGGGCGGGGTGGCACTCTCCGCCGCCTGCTGGATGCCCTCCCACTGCCGCAGCAGATTTTCGAGGTCGTCGATCAGCAGATCCTCGCTGACGCCTTCGGCCTCCGTGCGGATCAGCAGGCCGGCCCCGGGGGGTTTGATCAGCACCCCGAGGGCGCGCAGGCGGTTGCGTTCGTTCTCGCCGTCGATGCGCCGGGAGATGTTCACGCCCTGGCCGTGGGGCTGGAGCACGAGGAAACGGCCGGGCAGCGTGAGGTTGCCGGTGAGGCGAGGTCCCTTGGTGCCGGTGGGCTCCTTCATCACCTGAACGAGCACCTTCTGGCGGGGCTCGAGCAATTCGGTGATGGAGGCACCGCCCTTCCTCAGCCGCAGGGGGCCGAGGTCGGTGATGTGAATGAAGCCGTTCTTCTCGCTTTCGCCGATATTGACAAAGGCCGCATCGATACCGGGCAGCACGTTCTCGACAGTGCCGAGATAAACATCACCGATCTGATAACGGCCCTGGGCGACGACCAGTTCGTCGACGCGGTCGTCGCTGAGCACGGCGGCGATCCGCAGTTGCTCGGCGATGACGATCTGCTGGGGCATGGAAGTTGTTGTGGGCTCGTGGAGCCCTGCCCGCAAGGGCAGGTGGGGGAGACGGGAAGCCGTGCCTGTGGAAGGGGGGAAGTGATGCATCGACTTCTCCGAGCAGCGCAGGGAAAGATCGGGCACCCTCGTCCGGGCACCGGGAACGCGGAAGGGATGTCAGGTCGAGAACCTGTCCGCGATCGGTTGGGAAGAAAAGCGCTTCCGGTGAGGGGCTCTCTAGAAAGCGACCTTGAGGAGAAGCGTCTGGCCGGCGATGAAACGGGCGGGGCAGGGCCCCTGCGTTCATTGACCGTCTTGCTGGCAAGCTAGCACGCAGCCAGACGCAGGGCCTCTCGCCGGACGGCAGCCAGCACCAGCGGCACTGCCAGACGTTCAGCCAGCCAGGCACTGATCTGCTCGGGTCTGAGGCTGCGGCCCTGGGGGTCGATCGCAGCCCTCAGAAACAGATCAGCGGCCTCGACCTCCACCGTCTCGGCCACCAGCTCCCTCAGGAAGGGGCGACAGTCCCGCTGCCGTGGCCGTCCCTTCTTGTCAGTGTCGTGCCAAGGGAGCGGATCGGTGGCCAGCAGGTCTGCGATCGCAGCCCGCCACGCCCCTGGATCCGGGCCGGGATGACCGGCGGGTGTGTGCAGCGTGAAGCGCCAGTGGGCCTCTGCGAGCTCCTGGGAGAGGCTGGGACCGGACACCGGCACCTCCGCGACCGAGTGCAGGTGGAACCCCTCGGGCAGCTCCAGCTGGAGCCGCTCCATGGCCTCGGAGGCCTTCACCGGCGCCACAAACTCCAGATCGAACCATTCGCCATGCCCCTCCACTCCCAGGGGCAGCGGCAGGGCCAGTTGCAGGCGGGGCAGGGGATGGAAACCGCCGGTGTAGCTCACCGGCAGGCCGGTGCGCCGCAGGGCACGTTCCAGCATCCGCAGGGTGTCGAGATGGCTGATCAGGGCCAGGGATCCTGCCTTGGCGAAGCCGAAGCGCAGGCGCTGCACCCGCTCGCTGGCGGGGGCGCGGCGCGGCAGCGCAGACGGCACCGGCGGCGGTGGGATCACCACGTTGTGGCCGAGCTCAGGCCCGCAGACGCCGCAGCTGCTGCAGCCCGCGAACGAACAGTCGGGCACCACCGCGGCCGCCAGAGCCCGCTGCAGGTCGTCGGCCAGCCAGCCCTTGTCGAGGCCGGAATCGATGTGATCCCAGGGGAGGGGCTGGCGGCAGAAGGCAGCGAGGTCCGCAGCTTCCATGGCTTCAACGGCGCTCCAGGCTCCCAGCTCCAGCTGGCGGTAACAGCCCCCCAGGCCTGCGGCCTCGATCGCACCGGTCCAGGCGACGTAGCTGCGCTCGGCCGATTCAAACCAGGCATCGAGCCCCGCCCCGGCCCGCCAGGCGGCCTCGATCACCGGGGCCAGACGCCGATCGCCGCGGCCGATGAAGTCTTCGATCGCCGAGAGCCGCACATCGGTGAAGTTGGTCTTGATGCCGCGCAGCTGGCGCAGGGCGGTGCGCAGCAGCTGCTGGCGGCGGCGGAACTCCTCCGTGCTCACGCTGTGCCACTGGAAGGGGGTGTGGGGCTTGGGCGTGAAGTTGGAGATGGTGAGATTGAGCTCCAGCCGCCCCAGATCGCGGCACTGCTGCTGCAGTGCGCGGCAGGTGTCGGCGATACCGAGCACATCGGCATCGGTTTCACCCGGCAGGCCGATCATGAAGTAGAGCTTGATCTTGCGGTAGCCGCTCTCCATGGCGGTGCGGATACCGGCCAGCAGCTCGGTGTCGGTGAGCCCCTTGTTGACGATGTCGCGCAGGCGCTGGGTGCCGGCCTCGGGCGCAAAGGTGAGGCCGCCCTTTCTGGCGCCACCGATGATGTGGGCGATGTTGCGATCGAAGCGGTCCACCCGCTGGCTGGGCAGGGTGAGGGTGGCGTTCTTGTCCGCGAGGCGGTTGCGCAACTCCACCCCCACCGCCGGCAGGGCGAGGTAGTCGGAGCAGCTGAGCGAGAGCAGCGAGAAATCGCTGTAGCCCGTGCGGCGCATGCCCTCCTCCACCGCCTCCACCACCGCCTGGGGCTCCACGTCGCGGGCGGGGCGCGTGAGCATGCCGGGCTGGCAGAAGCGGCAGCCGCGGGTGCAGCCGCGGCGGATCTCCACCGTGAGCCGGTCGTGCACCGTTTCGATGTGTGGCACCAGGCCCATGGCGTAGTGGGGCATCGGCGTGGCGGTGCGCCGCTGGATGCGCGTGGGGATACCGGGCTCCAGCGGCTCGATCGAGACCCCATCGGCGCCGGGGCCATAGAGCGACGGCACATAGACGCCGGGCACCTGGGCCAGATCGCGCAGCAGCTGCCGGCGCGTGAGGCCGGCGGCGCGGGCCTCGGCCACCACCAGGCCGATCTCCGGCAGCAGCTCCTCGCCGTCGCCGAGGGCGACGAAGTCGAAGAAGGCGGCGAAGGGCTCGGGATTGCTGGTGGCGGTGGGACCGCCGGCGAAGATCAGCGGCGGCGCCTCCGGGTGGGCGAGGGGCAGATCGCCGCGGTCGGCGGCCCGGATCGGGATACCGGCCAGCTCCAGCATCTCCAGGATGTTGGTGCCGCCGAGCTCGTAGCTGAGCGAGAAGCCGAGGATGTCGAAGGCGGCCAGGGGCCGGCGGCTCTCCACAGCAAAGAGGGGCGCGGCGCGCGCGCGCAGGCGGGCGGCCAGGTCGGGCGCCGGCAGGTAGCTGCGGTCGCACAGCTGACCGGGAACGGCATTGAGGATCGAATAGAGAATGATGTGGCCGCTGTTGCTGGCCCCCACCTCGTAGACCTCGGGGTAGGTGAGCGCCCAGCGCACGCCGGCGGCGTCCCAGTCGTGATTCCAGTCGCGGGGCTGCACCCCCAGCTCATTGCCCAGGTAGCGGGCCGGCTTGCTGATGCCCAGGTCGATCAGGGCGTCGAAATCGATCGGGGCCGCAGGGGCGGAAGCGGGCGTCACGGCGGCGGCGGCGGCACTGGCCCGATCGTATGCAGGACGGCGGCTACAGATCCGCCAGGAGTGCCTCCATCTGCTCGAGGGCGCTGCGCAGGTCGTCGGCGATTCGATCGGGGTCAGGCAGGTTGTCGGAATCGAGCAGGGCGTCGTCCTTGAGCCAGAACAGATCGAGGTTGATCTTGTCGCGGGCGAGCAGCTCTTTGAGCTCGTAGGCGCGCCAGCGGCCTTCAGGGTTGGCCTCACTCCAGGTGGGCTGGCGCTCGGCGATGGCGCCGGGTTTGGAGAGGGCCACGAATTCCTCCAGATCAGCGGGCTGCAGCGGCTTGGTCTTGAGGGTGAAGTGCTGGTTGGTGCGCAGGTCGTACACCCAGAGGCGCTTGGTGGCGGCCTGGGCGGCGGTGGGCCCCACGTTGTGCAGCAGCAGGTTCATGGCGAAGAGCCGGATCACCGACTGCACGATGTCCACGCCATGCAGGGCTTGATGGCGCAGGTGATCGCGCTGTTCGCGCGTCATCGCCGGGAACGTGTTCACGATGTACAGGTACATCGCGATCAGAAACCCGCCGGTGCCGCAGGCCGGATCGATCAGGGTTTCGCCGAGCTGGGGCGCCAGGCAGGCCATGGTCGCGTCGATGATCGGCCGGGGCGTGAAGTACTGACCGGCGCCGGACTTGGTGTCCTGGGCGTTGCGCTCCAGCAAGCCTTCGTAGGCATCGCCCTTGATGTCGGCATCGAGGATCAGCCACTGCTCCTTGTCGAGCAGGTCGGAGATCAGGCGCTTGAGCTTGGCCGGATCCTGGATCTTGCTCTGGGCCTTGCGAAACACCAGCCCGAGCAGGCCGTGCTGTTTGCCCAGGTGTTCGAGCACGCGGCGGTATTGCATTTCCAGCTCCACGCCTTCGCGGCCCACCCGGGTGCTCCAGTCGTAGCCGTCGGGGATCGGCGAGGCCTGGTTCCAGGGCGGCTGCGTTTGCTCATGGGCGAGCTTGAGGAACAGCAGCACGCTGAGCTGCTCCAGGTAATCGCCGTAGGAGAGCCCGTCGTCGCGCAGCACGGTGCAGTAGCTCCAGAGCTTCTGAACGATGCGGTTGGCGTCGGTGCTCATGGGTGCGTCCTGTCGCGATGACGCTACCCAGCCCGTTCAACTGGGCAGCAGCGGCAAGCCCTCGCGTTGGGCGGCAGCCTGGAGGGCCTTGTCGCGGCTGGCCAAGGGCAGGCCGCGACGCAGCGCCAGCTCCAGATAGGCAGCGTCGTAGGTGGTGAGGCCATGGCTGCGGGCCTGGGCGAGGGTGTCGTGCCAGGCGCTGGCGGTGGTGGGGTGGTCGATGCTGATCGGCAGGGTCTCGAGCAAGCCCAGAAACGTACGGATGGCAGCCGCGTTGATGCGCCCGCGCCGTTCGGCCTGAACCAGAACGTTGCCCGTTTCCCAGAGCCATAGGGCTGGTACGTGGGCCACGGCCTGCTGCAGTCGCTCCAGCACAGCCCAGGCCGCCGGGCTGGCCTCATCGGCGAAGCACCAGGCGCAACTGAGCGACACGTCAGGCACCAGATCGCCGTCGCCGATCATCGGCGCCCCTGATCCCGCAGCTCGGCGATGCTGAGGCCGGCAAGGGCCTGGCCTTCACTGAAGCGGCGCAGGCGCTCGATTGTGAGGGCCACGCTGCTGGGTGGCTCGGCGGCCGGGGGCACGAGCCGGGCCACGGGACGGCCATGCCGGGTGATGGTGATCTGCTCTCCGGCGCTCACGGCATCCAGAAGCGCCGCCAGATGGGTCTTGGCCTCAAAGGCGCCGACACTGCGCATGGCTCGCTTTCAACCAGTTGCCAACCAGTTTAAAGCGGCCCGATCCGGATGGCGTCGGGCTCCAGCTGCTGAGCCGCCTGCACCAACGCCACCACCGCGCTGGAGTGGATCTGCGGAGTGAGCAGCGCCAGCAGCACGTAGGTATCGAGGGAGAGCATCAGAGCTAAGCCTGATCACGCAGGGCGCGTTGGGTGTCGAGGTGCTGAACGACACCACGCTGTTGCTGCGCCTGGAGCCAGCGGAGCAGCAGGGCGAGGCGGAAGAGGAGGACAGCCTGATGCTGGGGGTCTTCCTCGATTTCCTCAGCCGGCAGGCACTCACGGCCGAGCAGGGCGCGGCACCTTACACCGAGGCCATGGCAGCGGAAGACGAGGAGCTGTTGGCTGGCGTGATGGTGAACAGCGGGGCATGAGTCCGCCGTTGGTGCGCCATGGCTGGGAGATCGCCTTCCAGCCCCAGCTGTTCGCACGGCACTATGCAGAGCTGAAAGCCGAGGTGAACCGCCTCAGGCAGGAGCTGGATCCCCAGGCGTTTGCGCAGCACCCCCAGGTGAAACTGCTGGCGGCGGTGATGGAGGGGATCAAGGAGCGGATCGCCGCCAATCCCTACGCCAGCCGCTTTGCCCTCAGCGGACCGCTGCGCCGTTACGGCCGACTCAAGGGCCTGGGCTTGCCCGATCGGTACCGCCTGTTCCTTCCGGACATTTGAGGCGGAGGGCCGGCGTCTGCTGCTGATCCTCTGGCTTGGCTAGCCGCGTAAAGACGGCGATCGCAACGACTGCTGTGCCGTGTTCACGCGGCTGGTGCAACGCGGCGAGCTGCCGGAGGGCTGGAAGACCCTGAGCGCGAGATCGATGCCAGCAACGACCAACGAAGGGTGCGCTCAACCGCACGATTGGCCGTACGACGAAGTGGGCCAGAGTGAGGCTGATGCAAACGATCTCCGCCAACGAGCACAAGACCTCGGGAATCGGCGCCATTGCCCGTGCGCTCGACCACGAGCTGGAGGTGGGGTTGAGTGTACGCGGCCATTTGCGGTATGTGGTGATGTCAGCCGACGCCTATCAGCGCCTGCGCGACTGTGAGCTGGAGATCGCTCTGCAGGAAACCCGCGCCGATCTGGCGGCTGGGCACCTCCATGCCGACACGGTGGACGATCACCTGCGCCGCCTGCGACACCACCAAACAGCGCCAAGTCCAGTACGTTTTCACGTACGAAAGGGAGAGCGGCCATGGCCACGGTGTCTGCCACGGAAGCCCGCAAGAGGCTGTACGCGCTGATCGATGAGGTGGGCGCTTCGCACGAGCCTGTGCAGATCACCGGCAAGCGGGGCAACGCCGTGCTGCTCTCGGAAGAGGATTGGCGTGCCATCCAGGAGACGCTGCATCTGGTGTCGATGCCAGGGATGCGTCAATCGATCCTGGAAGGGATGGCCACGGATGTGTCTGAGTTGAGCAGCGAACCAGGCTGGTGAGCTGGACGATTCTGTTTACCAAGCAGGCCCAGAAAGACGCCCGCAAGCTCGCCTCAGCGTCACCGGCCCTGAAGCTGAAGGATCAGGCCCTGCTGGAGCTGTTAGCCAGCGATCCCTATGCCCAGCCACCGCCGTACGAAAGCCTCGTAGGAGACTTGCGTGGTGCCTGTCCAGGCGGATCAACATCCTGCATCGGCTTGTTTACCAGGTGCTTGAAGAACAGCGCATCGTGAAGGTGTTGCGGCTCTGGACGCACTATGAATAGCCGTTGCTGACTTCCTGGCCCAACAGCCTCTGCGGCGCAGGCAGGAGTGTCAGCAGGTGGCATTGGTGTGGTGGGGGCCCTGCCCGCCACGGGATGCCGCCTGCCTTCGATGACGACCCCCACTCCACCGCCCGGCGGCAGCGCACCGCCGCCGCTTCCGCCAGACTCAACAGAGCTGCTTCCCCAGGCTGGCCTCGGCCCCCTCGAGCTGGCTCGCCTTGGTGCCAACGAGGCAGTCGGCGGCCTTGCCATCGGCCTGATCGCTCCGTTCTCCTCCTATGACCACATCGCCTTCGCCGGGTACAACCTCCCCGTCGCGCAGCAGTGGGGAATCGTTTTCATCGCTGCCTCGGTGGCGACAGTGGTTGTCGATGCTCAACTGGCGACGCGATCCCGATTACGAGCAGCGCAAGATGCTCAGCGAGCTGCGGATCAGGCAGATCGAGAACGAAACCGAGCAGCTGAGGCAAGAGAACGCCAGAGGCAGGCAACTGCTCGCCTCGATCGATGCGCTCTGCTTTCCGCCCGAGTACTCCTCGACCCATCCGAATCCAACCGAGCCCGACTCCAGGCCTTCCTCGCGCTGATCAGCCAGGCGCCGCCGGAGCCATGACGATGGGAGCCCGCTGGTGCCCCGACCCAAACCCCTCGCTACGGTGAATACCAGAGAGTTCTCCGGCCCTGGCCGGCACAGCACCTGGTGAAAGACCTGCTGACGCTGCCCCTGGGACAACGGCTGGAGCTGGTGCAGACGCTCTGGGACTTCATCGCTGCCGAGCAGATGGGCCCTGAGCTCACCGAAGCTGATCGACAGCTGATCGATCAACGGCTGGAGAGCTTTCGGGCTGAAGGAGATCCCGGCCTGGATGCCGATGCGGCGCTGGATGCGATTGAGCAATCGCTCTGAGCATCGTGCTGCGGATCCCCTTGAATCCCGAGGCGTATCCCTCCCTCTACCGCGGCGCACGCTGCGTCGATCCGCCAGAGAGGCTGGACCGCCCTGGCGAAACCGGGCCAGCCAGCGGTAGGCGCAGCGCAGGCTGATCCCGTTCTCAGCAGCCAGCTCGGCGAGGCTGCGACCGTGCTCCAGATGCTGGTTCACAAGCCTGAGACGGCCCCGCTGGGTCAGGCGGGCATTGGGGTGGCTATGCATGGAGGCGTGAGGTCGGGGTTGGTGGGTCGCACCTCAACCCGTAGCGGCCTCACACCCCTTTGTCACTGAACAACCTGCTGAGACAGAACATCTAGGCTGGCAGCATCATCCAGCCAGATCTGAACGTCATGTCAGCCCTGTTGGCTCAGATCGAAGAGCAGGCTCGCTCTTTGAGCGCCGAAGAACGCGCCATGCTCGCCGAGACAATGCTGGAATCCCTGCATTCCGCCAATCCTGAGATTGAAGCCGCGTGGGAGGGAGAAATTGTGTCACGGCTGGCGGCTCTGGATCGCGGCGAGATGCGCTCCTTTTCTGCTGAAGAGGTGTTCGCCGAGGCACGCAAGCTCTTGTCGTGAGACGTGCGCGCTTTCTTGAGCCTGCCAAACTCGAGTTGCTGGCTGAAGTTGCGTACTACAACGCCAAGGAACCTGGGCTTGGTCAGCGCTTCTTGTCTTCCGTTCAGGAAGTCACCGCACGGGCTCTCTCATTCCCGCTGACTGGATCGCCAGCCACCCAGAACACCAGGCGGATGTTTCTGAGGGATTTTCCATTCGCGATCGTCTATCGCCCAGACGATGACGGGGTTGTGATCATTGCCTTGGCACATCATTCACGGCGTCCTGGCTATTGGCGAGAGCGTGCTCCAAAGAGCTCACAGCATTAACTAGTTGCTGTTCTGAGCTGTCGATTCTGATCGACGACGGCAGGAGCATTGCATGCACTAGTTCAGGCAAGTCAACCATTCGTAGGATGGCCAAATGCCCGTTCCCACCTACGACCAGTTCATCGAACCGCTGCTGCCTAGCGGTGCGCAGCCGATCTCGCCACCGGAAAACGCCATCGATCCAGCTACGTTGGCCATGGCCGCCTGATCGGCGGCAGGGGCGTCATCTTTCCTGACAGCCACCGGCGCGGCTGACAAAGGCACGATCCAGGCTGACCAGCGCCGAGCAACCCTCACTGCGCAGCCGATGCAGGGCATCGGCGAAATCAAGGCCCTGGGCATAGGCATCGAGAGCCTGCAGCACCTGCTCCTCCTGCTCCTCCTGCTCCAGATGCAGCTGGCGGATCGCGATCAGGCCCCTCATGGCATGGAGGATCGCCTCGCGGGGCAGCTGGTAGGCACCGCGCAGCACCCACTCCAGCTCCAGCACCACGGTGATCGGCACGAAACAGGCGGAGCTGGCGTCGATCAACTCGGCGACGCGACGGGCCTGCTGGGGGTCGTCGTTGGTGAGCAGGCGCACCAGCAGGTTGGTGTCGAGGGCCACCGGCAGGCTCATGGTTCGCCCTTGCGCGCGTAGAGCGCCGGATCCATCCGTTCAAGGGGCACGGGCTCCCCCTGGTAGCCCGCCGCACCGATCAGCTCGTGGGCGCTGACGGCTTTGGCTGACCCCTGGGGCACCAGATGCAGGCCATCGGGCTCCAGGCTGAGGGCCAGCCGATCGCCGGCGCGCAGCCCCAGCAGCTGACGCAGCCGGGCCGGAATCACCAGCTGGCCCTTGGAGGAGAGGGTGAGCAGGGCATCCATTCCGAACCCCTTTCGATGGCTTACAAGGGTAAGCCAAACCGCCGCGTAGGACAATCGCGCCCAGTGTCAACGGGCCCATGCGGCCCACCCCGCAATGGCCCAGGTCAACGGCAACTACCTCAAGCTCAAGGCGGGCTACCTCTTCCCGGAAATCGCCCGGAGGGTGAAAGCCTTCAGCGAAGCCAACCCCGAGGCACCGATCATCCGCCTGGGCATCGGCGACGTGACCGAACCGCTGCCCGAGGCCTGCCGCACGGCGATGAAGGCGGCCATCGATGAAATGGGCACCCGCGAGGGCTTCCACGGCTACGGCCCCGAGCAGGGCTACCTCTGGCTGCGCGAAGCCATCGCCACCCACGACTTCCAGGCCCGCGGCTGCCGGATCGACGCCGAGGAGATCTTCATCTCCGACGGCTCCAAGTGCGACAGCAGCAACATCCTCGACATCCTCGGACCCGACAACCGCATCGCCGTCACCGACCCGGTGTATCCGGTGTACGTGGACTCCAACGTGATGGCCGGCCGCACCGGTGATGCCGATGAGGCGGGGCGCTACGGCGGCCTCACCTACCTGCCGATCACCGCAGCCAACGGTTTCACCGCCGAGATCCCCTCCGAAAAGGTGGATCTGATCTACCTCTGCTTCCCCAACAACCCCACCGGCGCCGTCGCCAGCCGCGAGCAGCTGAAGGCCTGGGTGGACTACGCCCGCGCCAACGACGCCCTGATCCTGTTCGATGCCGCCTACGAGGCCTTCATCCAGGACCCGGAGCTGCCCCACTCGATCTATGAGATCGAAGGCGCCCGGGAATGCGCGATCGAGTTCCGCTCCTTCTCCAAGAATGCCGGCTTCACCGGCACCCGCTGCGCCCTCACGGTGGTGCCCCGCGGCCTGATGGGCACGGCCGCCGATGGCGAGAAGGTGGAGCTGTGGGGCCTGTGGAACCGGCGCCAGTGCACCAAGTTCAACGGGGTCAGCTACATCGTTCAGCGGGGTGCCGAGGCGGTGTATTCGCCCGAAGGCCAGGCCCAGGTGAAGGCGCTGGTCGCCTTCTACATGGAGAACGCCGCCATCATCCGCCGAGAGCTCACGGCGGCCGGAATTCAGGTTTATGGAGGTGAGCAGGCCCCCTATGTGTGGCTGAAAACGCCGGAGGGGCTCGACTCCTGGGGCTTCTTCGATCACCTGCTGCAGCGGGCCCACGTGGTGGGCACGCCCGGCAGCGGCTTCGGCGCCGCCGGCGAGGGCTACTTCCGCCTCTCGGCCTTCAACAGCCGGGCCAACGTGGAAGAGGCGATGCGGCGGGTGCGCGCCCTCTGAGCCCCGCCGGACCGATGCCTTCTTCGCTGCCTACAGTGGGTCATCGCGCGTTGTTCCCTTCCCCCATGAGCCTGCGGGCTTCTCTGGCTGCTTCGCCGGTGGCCACCGAAACACCGGGGCGCTCTCCCGGCGGCGCCGCGGTGATCGAGAAGGAAGCGCAGCGGGTGCGCAAGCCCGCTCCCCGCTACCGGGTGCTCCTGCACAACGATCCCGTCAACACCATGGAATACGTGGTGACGACCCTGCGCCAGGTGGTGCCCTCCCTGAGCGAGCAGGATGCCATCGCCGTGATGCTCGAGGCCCACAACACCGGCGTGGGCCTGGTGATCGTCTGCGACATCGAGCCCGCCGAGTTCTACAGCGAGAGCCTCAAGGCCAAGGGCCTCAGCAGCACGATCGAGCCGGAGAGCTGAGTGACCGTGGGCGGCAGTAGCAGCCGGCGGCCCCGCTGGGTTGGCACCCTGCTCTATGTGCCGCTGCTCTATGGCGGCGGCTGGCTGGCCAGTCGCCCGCTGGCTCTGCTCAGCCCACCCTGGCGCGCCGACCAGGTGGATCTGGCCGGAGCCGGCCTTGCGCTGGTGCTGCTGCTCTTGACCCTTCCCCTGCGGCTGCGGCGGGCCTGGGGGAGCGATTGCCCCTGGCGGGAGCTGGGCCTCGTGGCTCCCGCACCTGCCGTGCTGCGCGCCCTCGTGCGCGGCCTGCTCAAGGCCCTGCTGCTGCTGGTTCTCGTGAGCGTCGTCCTGCTGGCCACCGGCAACGCCCGCTGGGCCGGGGTGCTGAGCGGCGGCGCCCTCGCTAACGCCCTTGCCCTCGGTGCCGGGGTGGGCTTCGCCGAGGAGCTGCTGTTCCGCGGCTGGCTTCAGGGCGAGCTCGGCCGCCACCATGGGGCCAACCGGGCCCTGGTGGTGCAGGCCGTGGTGTTCGCCCTGCTGCATCCCTGGTACCGGCTGCCGGGAGCCGGAGCCATCGCACTGCTGGGAGGGCTGGTGCTGCTGGGCCTGGTGCTGGCGCTGCAGCGGCGGGCCGATGGCGGAGTGATCTGGGGAGCGATCGGCCTGCATGGCGGGCTGGTGGGCGGCTGGTTCGCGCTGCAGGCCGGGCTCCTGAGTCTCTCTCCTTCGGCACCGGCCTGGATGAGCGGCCCGGGAGGATCAGCCCCGAATCCGATCGGGGGGCTGGTGGGCTGGCTGGGCCTGGGCCTGCTGCTGCTGGTGCGCCGCCGCTACTGGCGCTGACTCAGCGGCTGGCGGTGGCCAGGGCCGGCAGCCCCCGCACCGGGGCACTCAGCGCCTCATCGAGGGGCGCCAGGCCGTAGTTACGCTCCAGCAGATCCATCACGGTGCGACCGAAGTCGCCGGGGTTGCGCTCGAAGGCCTCCAGGCAGATCCGACCGAAGGTGCTGCCCATCGGCTCCGGGTTCCAGAGCAGCTGGCGGGCGGTCCAGGGCATCATGCTCATCGGGTTGTAACCCGGCCGGATCAGGCCCTGGTCGAAGCCGTACTGCTCCAGGTGGGTGTGGGGCTGGAGCCCGATGAAGAAGATCGCCGGCTCCACCTTGTCGGCGCCGAAGATGCGTTCCAGCTCCCGGTGATAAGCCACCGTCTGGCGGATCGTTTCCGGCCGCTCGTCGATCACGTTGAACGAGTAGTTCACCGACACGTGCTCGCGGAAGCCGGCCCGGGCCAGCAGGCGGCAGTTCTCGAGCACGGTGCGCAGGTTGTAGCCCATGCGCATCCGGCGCACGAGCTCCTGGGAGCCGGAGGTGATGCCGATCTCGAAGTAGTCCATACCGGTGGCCACCATCAGCTCGGCCAGTTCGGCATCGAGGTTGTCAGCCCGGATGTAGGCCGCCCAGCGGATGTCGGTCATGCCGGCCGCCTGGATCGCCCGCAGCAGCTCCTTGGCATCCTCGATGTAGCGGCGCGCCGGGATGAACTGGGCGTCGGTGAACCAGAAGCCGCGCACGCCCCGGTCGTAGAGCTGGCGCATCTCCGCCACCACCTCCGCCACCGGGTTGACGCGCACCGCCTTCCCTTCGATCACCGTGTACACGCAGTAGCAGCAGTTGTGGGGGCAGCCCCGCTTGGTCTGCACACCCACGTAGAAGTCGCCGCCATCGAGGTACCAGGGCAGCTGGGGCCAGATCCTTTCGATATAGGCGTAATCGCAGGCGGTCTTCTCCACGGCCGCGGGCGGCTCGTGGATCAGACCAGGCCGGGGCGGCTCGCCCACCACGTAGCAGCGCTCGGCCGCCAGGTTCTGCCCGCGGATCAGCTTCTCCAGCAGCGGCTCGCCTTCGCCCACCGACACAACGGTGCCCTTCGGCAGGCGGCGGCCCAGCTGCTCGTAGAACACGCTCACCGCCCCGCCGCCGAGCACGGCACGGGCGTCGGGGCGATGGCGCCGGGCCCGGCGCAGGCCCCGACGCACCAGCGCCAGGTTGCGGCGCAGCTCGCCGTAATACGAGGCCATCAGCCGCAGGCCACCGAGAGCGCCACGGAGACGCCGCGCCGGATTGCGGGCGTAGAACACCTCGAAGGAGTTCTGGAGCGGATTGCCGCCCCGCCCATCCACCGGCGCATAGATCTGGATATCCCGCCAGGAGAACACCAGCAGGCTTGGTCGGAACTGCTCGATCGTGGCCAGCAGCACCCGCTGCACGTCGAGCAGGGGAACAGCCGCCAGGTCCAGGATCCGCTGCGGCAGATCCGGGAAGCACTTGTGCAGATGGTCGGCCAGGTAGATGGGGCCGATCGGGAAGATCGGATTGCAGGGCAGGCGCACCAGCAGCACCCGGTGGTCGCTCACGGCTCGCGCGTCCCTCAGGAGACCAACGACGTTAACGAGTGCGACGGGCCCGCTGGGATCCGGCACCTCAGGGGGACCCTCCCCCATCCCTCTAAGGAACTTCATGAACCCCCTTCACAAACGGTGCAATGTTCCGTTACAGTCTGGTTCGGCGGGATTCCGCCCTTTCCTCCGCCCCCTGCGGGCACACCCTCATCCGTTCTCATGACCGCCACTATCCAGCAGCGCTCCGGCGCTTCTGCGTGGAATCAG
>QLAH01000058.1_pt1 | contig 124575 bp, 96 predicted proteins | sample 4693081 | NCBI WGS metagenome assembly QLAH01 (sample SAMN09425401, study PRJNA476045) | Lake water metagenome, whole genome shotgun sequencing project.
AGCCTCGGCTTTGGAGCCGCCCTGGCGGACAAAGTTCACCACCCGTTGACGTAGGTCTGTGCTGTAGCTCATGGTTGATGGGGAATGCTAGACTTATTATGACTTATTAATTATTCAAGCGACTATAAAGCCTTGTTACAACGATCAAAACAGATGAAGCGACGGCAACGATTTGGGTTAACGAGCAGCTAGAAGCCTTGGGGGTAAAACTGACATGACGATTGCAGCGATCGAACTACCCATGGAGAAAATTGCCGAATTTTGTCACCAATGGCAAGTGACCGAATTCGCTTTATTTGGCTCAGTCCTGCGCGATGACTTTCGCCCCGACAGCGATATTGATGTGATGGTGCAATTTCATCCAGACGCTCACCCCACTTTCCGTGCCCTAGACCAAATGGAAGCCGAACTTAAAATCATTTTTGGTCGAGACATTGATCTGATCACCCGCCAAGGTATTGCCACCAGTCGTAACTATTTGCGCCGTCACGAAATCCTTTCCTCCGCTCAGGTGATTTATGCAACGGGATCTCCAATTTCTGCTTGATATGCTGCAATCCGCAGAGCTGATCCTGACCTACACCGCTCAATGCTCAAAGGATGAATTTATTGCCAATGTGCAACTTCAAGATTCAGTCATTCGGCGGCTATTGGTGATTGCCGAAGCGGCAAAACGAGTTTCAGACACTACCCGGCAAGCATTACCGAATGTCTCTTGGCAAGAAATTAACGGAATGCGAAATCGATTAGTGCATGACTATGATGATGTCAATCTCAACATTGTCTGGGACGTGGTGCAATTTGAGATATTGTCTTTGGTTGAGGAACTGAAATCACAAATTCCTCCAGAAGCATGAGAATAGCAGTAGGGTAGATAATGCCCGCCTACACCTATTAGCCATTGCTAGCGTAATCCAATTGCACTGCGAGAAGAGGCAATTATTATTTTGAAGATGGATGCCGTTTGGGCTGGATAGCGGTGGGCATTGCCCACCCTACTCGCTTACTGTGTCAAGATCTCTAGAGGATAGTGCCGTAATTCAGTAATGATTCAAGAGCGAAAGCCTTGCCACATCAGCGATCTTTTGCCAAAAATCATCACCTCACAGGGACTACCAAGAAATAGTTGGTAGTAAACAGAAATAAATTCATGCATATTCGACAGTATCAAGATTCTGACTTAAGTGCTGTTCTTGCTGTTTGGGAAGCTGCAACACGCTTAGCCCATCCATTCATGACGGATGAGTTTCTAGAACAAGAGCGAATAGATATAGCTGAAATATACATGCCTAATACCGACACGTGGGTCTTAGAAGCTAATGGCAATGTTGAAGGATTTATCGCTTTAATGGGAAACGAAGTTGGTGCAATATTTCTACAGCCAAAGCATCATGGGAAAGGCTGGGGAAAAAGCCTTATGGATAAAGCCCAAGAGTTGCATGGAGACCTTGAGGTTAAGGTTTTCAAAGACAACTTTATTGGGCGCAATTTTTACGCCCGCTACGGTTTTGAGTACTTGACCGAAGAGTTACATGAGCTAACAGGTCATCAATTGCTGCACTTGAAATTTACTGCTAGCAAAGCTAAGTGCTAGAATGCTCGCTAATTTACATCTGCTTTGGTTGGTTTTTGTTGCTCAGGTAATCGGTCTTGGAAGATGACTCATACTCTGATCTTGGCAGAGAGCCTGTAGTAGTAGGGTGGGCATTGCCCAGGCTCATACCGAAGCAATTTGATCATGATTCGGAAATAGGTGATTGTTGCTTCGAAGAGTAAGTGCCGCCTTGGTTAGATGGTGATAAGCAATGCTCACCTACACCTATGACCTATCGCTAAAGCAATCCGATCGCACTGCAGGAGGAGGCGATTATTGTTTTGAGGATGGATACCGTTGTAGCTGGATAGTGGTGGGCAATGCCCACCCTACTCGCTTTTCTTCTCAATGACTCGATAAAAAGGGACCGAGCAAGTGCTCAGCCCCTTGTCATTCAGATGGGAATCGCGCCTACGCCGTGAAGTATTTGGCGATCGGGTGGTAGGCAATAATCGCCGTCGTAGATTGCTCCGGGTAGAGCTGTTCGCTCTCGTCCATATACATGTTGATCCGATCGGTTTGTAGCAAATTCAGTTGCTTCAATTGATCTTGAATGTTTGGACAAGCGGGATACCCAAAGCTGTAGCGAGACCCCTGATAGCGCTGGGCCAAAATATCGCGCAGGGCGATCGGTTCCTGGGCCGTAAAACCGAGTTCGCGCCGAATGCGTGCGTGGGTCCATTCCGCCAGGGCTTCGGCGGTTTGTACTGCAATACCGTGGAAGTACAAATAGTCCGAATATTGGTTAGCCGCAAAGAGTTTTTGGGCATATTCGGTTGCCACTTCGCCAACGGTTACAGCCTGCATCGGAAAGGCATCCATCATGCCGGATTCCTTGGGGGCAAAGAAATCGGCAATGCACAAACGGCGCAGGGATCCCTGGCGCGGAAACTCGAATTGAGTCACCGGTTCGAGATTTGTGGTTTGACCCGCAGCGACCTGTTGGGCATCGTAAATAAACAGCGTATTCCCCTCTGCATTGCACGGGAAATAGCCATAGATGATCTGGGGTTTTAGCAGGTTTTCGTCAAGGACTTTCTGTTTCCATTCCTGCAAAATTGGGCGCACTTTTGCATCAATGAAGGCATCATAATCGGCGCGCGATTGTTCCTTCGGTTTGCGGAATTGCCACTGACCCACAAACAAGGCTTGGAGGTCGAGATACTCAAAGACTTCCTCGATCGGGATGTCCTCGGGATTCAGCAATTGGCTCCCCCAGAAGGGCGGCTGGGGGCGATCGATGTTGGGATCCACCGCGTCCGATCGGCGTGTGTCAATCACCTTCGGTTTGTCCGCTTTGGCGGGCTTTTCGGCCGCATCATCGTCAGCGTCCTGGAGTTGACCATAGCGACCGAGCGCCGCCGGATCATCCGCAAACTCGCCCAAAAACCCTTGGGTGTCATCCCACTGGGCCGCCGCTTTGGCGGGCATCAGTTTGTCCATAAAGTTCAAATCCGCAAAGGCATCTTTGCCATAAACGACGCGCCCGCGATAGGTTTTTTGGCAATCGTCATAGACAAATTTGGGCGTGAGGGCCGCACCGCCCAAGATGACTGGAACCGTAATCCCGCGATCGTTGAAAATTTCCAGATTTTCCTTCATGAATGCCGTGGATTTCACCAACAAACCACTCATGGCAATGCAATCGGGTTTGTGCTGCTCGTAGGCATCAATGATGTTTTCCACAGGCTGTTTAATGCCCAGATTAATCACCCGATAGCCATTGTTGGTGAGGATAATATCGACCAGGTTTTTGCCAATATCATGCACATCCCCTTTAACCGTCGCAATCACGAATGTGCCCTTCGCATTGTTGCTGGTTTCGGATTTCTCCATGTGGGGTTCCAAAAAGGCCACGGCAGCCTTCATAGTTTCCGCCGACTGCAACACAAAGGGAAGTTGCATTTGCCCCGAGGCAAACAATTCGCCCACCACTTTCATCCCATCCAGCAGATAGGTATTGATGATCGCTAGGGGCGGATATTGCTCCATGGCTTGGTTCAGAATCGCTTCTAATCCCAGGCGTTCGCCATCAATAATGTGGCGCTTCAGTTTCTCTTCGAGGGGCAGATTTTCATCAACGCCGGCCTCTTTTTTGGTGGTTGCCCCTTCAAACAGTTGGGTCAGTTTGGTGAGTGGGTCGTAAACACAAACATCGCCCTCAAATCGGCGCTGATCAAAGATCAAATCGCGACAAACTTGCTGATGGTCGGGATCAATTTTGGCGAGGGGTAGAATCTTGGCAGCACTGACGATCGAGGAATCCATCCCCACTTGCATACATTCATGCAAGAACATCGAGTTCAGCACCTGGCGAGCGGCGGGGTTGAGACCAAAGGAGATGTTAGAAACCCCGAGCAAAATGTGGCAACCGGGCAAGTTTTCGCGAATCATCCGAATCGATTCGATCGTGGCTTGGCCGTTTTTGCGGTCTTCTTCAATCCCGGTGGAAATCGGCAGAGCCAGGGTGTCAAAGAAGATTTCGTGGGCGGGAATACCAAATTCCACGGCTTGGCGGTAGGCGCGCTGGGCGATCGCGAATTTTTTCTCGGCGGTGCGGCCCATGCCGTCCTCATCGATCGTCCCCACGACCACACCCGCGCCGTAGGTTTTCGCCAGTTCGAGAACTTTTAAAAACCGCTCTTCGCCGTCTTCATAGTTGGTGGAATTCAGCAAACATTTACCACCGGCTACCTTCAAACCGGCTTCCATTTTCTGCCATTCCGTCGAGTCCAACATCAACGGCAAGGTGACATTATTCACTAGGCGCGAGACCAATTCGCGCATATCCCGCTCGCCATCACGACCCACATAATCGACGTTCACATCGAGCACGTGGGCCCCTTCCCGCACCTGCGCTTTGGCGAGGGACACTAGCCCATCCCAATCTTCCGCATTTAGCAGTTCACGACATTTTTTCGACCCACTAGCATTCAGCCGTTCGCCCACAATTAGGAACGAATTATCCTGTTGATAAAGCTGCGTCCCATAGATCGATGCGGCGGCGGGTTCGTAATGCAATGGGTTGCGATCGAACTGGCCCGGCTCCAGATGTTTGGGAATGCGAATTTCGCGGGCTTTCGGTGCGAGGGATTCGGAAATTCCTACCAATTCCTTGATATGATCGGGGCGTGTGCCGCAGCAGCCTCCCACCACTTGCACACCCCAATCCTCCACAAATTTGTGCATCGCCATCCGCAGTTCCATCGGGGTCAGGCGATAGTGGGCATGGCCGCCGACGTTTTCCGGTAGACCCGCGTTGGGAATACAAGAAACCACAAAGGGCGATCGCTCGCACAGGTAGCGAATGTGCTCGGCCATCCGATCGGGCCCCGTCGCACAATTCAGACCCAAAATATCGATCGGGTAGGGTTCCAAAATCGCCAAAACGGCATTAATATCCGTCCCCACCAACATCGTTCCCGTGGTTTCCATCGTCACCGAAACCATCAGGGGAATTCGCGATCCTTTCTGTTGAAAGACTTCCTCGATCGCATTCAGGGCCGCCTTGATTTGCAAAACATCTTGGCAGGTTTCAATAATTAATAAATCAGCACCGCCATCAACCAGCGCCGAAGCCTGTTCTGCGTAGGCCGACTTCATCGTGTCGTAGTCAATATGACCCAGCGTAGGCAGCTTCGTGCCAGGGCCCATTGATCCCGCCACAAATCGGGGTTTTTCCGGGGTTGAAAATTCTTGGGTGAGTTCCTTCGCTAGCTCGACGGCTTTGCGGTTTAACGCATAGGCTTGGTCGCCTAAATCGTATTCCGCCAGCACGATCGATGTGCCCCCAAAGGTATCGGTTTCGATTACGTCTGCGCCGGCTTTCAGATATTCTCGGTGCACATAGGCCACCGCCTCGGGCTTACTCTCCACCAAATACTCATTGCAACCCTCATACTGCGGGCCGCCAAAGTCTTCGGCCGTCAGGTTTTGAGCCTGGAGGAGCGTTCCCATTCCGCCGTCAAACACGATAACCGGACGAGACGGGTGATGCAGCCGTGCCAAAAAGGGATGAGTCATGGTCAAAAGGTACGAGGCAATAGGATGCGAGGGGGATATCAATCGGAGTGTCAATCGCGCCGCTGCGGCGACTTGTCCTATTGTGCCGGATTTGGCCAACGCTTCTGACCAATTTTGGAGCGGTAATTTTGGGGCGATCGGCTGAATTCTCCAATCGGCGTAAATTTTTGCAAACTGATCTGCCGACGATCGGTGCGGTGGACGCTGCTCCCGATCGCGGTTGCCAAATTGCCCTCACGCCTGACTAGGCCGCAGCTACGGGGATCGCAGGGGTCGCGGTTTGGGCGATCGGCTCGGTTGTCGAACTTAAGATTTATTCTCAATAAACTGCTCTTCTTGCAAATGCTCATTAGTACCTGTTACCATTTTCCCGAGGGAAATGCTCCAGGTCGAGCCTCGTCTAACGCCTATGTTTTCCTATACGCCGCAGTCCCTAAAAGCCGAATTGAACGAGCGCGGTTGGCGGATGACTCCCCAGCGCGAAGTGATTTTGAATGTCTTCAAAGAATTGCCCGAAGGTCGCCATCTGAGTGCCGAAGATCTCTATCACTTTCTCGAAGAGCAAAATCGCGGTATTAGCCTTTCTACTATTTATCGAACCCTAAAATTAATGTCGCGCATGGGAATCTTGCGCGAATTAGAATTAGCAGAAGGGCACAAGCACTATGAACTCAATCAACCCTATCCACACCATCACCATCACTTGATTTGTGTGAAGTGTAATAAAACGATCGAGTTTAAAAACGATTCGGTCTTGAAAATGGGGATCAAGCAATCAGAAAAAGAGGGCTACCATCTCCTCGATTGCCAGCTCACGATCCACGCGGTTTGTCCATCCTGCCAGCGATCGCTGCTACCCATTTAGTCGTTGATTAGTATCGAAAAGTTTGTATCGTAACCCGTAAATCTCGAGCGACAAGGGGCTTAAGCCCCTTGCTCCAGTAACTTTCTTTAAGTTAGTTAGTCATCTATTAATACGTAATACATCATCGTCGTCTATACATTTCAAACAGCCAATTCTTAGGCTGATTGGGTATTGCTAACTTGTTAAATGTCCAAGATATTTCAGATCTTTCTACGCAGAATCGGGTTCCGATGGGTGCGCGATCGACTCTGCAAGCTGCATCTCTTTGTAGCGCATTCCCCAGTCGTGCATGGCTTGCAAAACCGGCCACAGGGATTCCCCCAAGGGTGTGATCGAATATTCCACCTTGGGCGGCACTTCGGCATAGACTTGGCGGCGAACAATCCCATCGGCTTCTAGTTCCCGAAGCTGCTGGGTCAGCATTTTTTGGGTCACGCCCGGGAGCGATCGCTGGAGTTGGGCAAACCGCTTGGTTTCCGCAAATAATTCACGCAAAATCAGCACTTTCCAGCGACCATCGATAATGTCGAGGGTCGTTTCTACGGCACAACTGAGGCGACCGTAGGATGGCGATGGGGAGGGCGATCGGGCGGGCAGTGGAGCAACCATATGGATAGGTTCCGCGAGGGCGATCGAGCGCAATTTTGGGGTGGTTCCCTTTTGGTAACTATCCCACTTTTTTGTGCGTACTTGGCACTCAAAACTTGAACTCGTAGGATGAAGCTAATCGAAATATTTACCCCATCCTAGCGAGGAAATGATCATGAGTGATCCGAGCCAAGCCGTTGTTGCTGACACAAAACCCGACGTTTTAGAACTCGCTCCTGGAAACTATTTTTGGTGTGCTTGTGGGCGATCGGCTTCTAAAAAATTCTGCGATGGCTCCCACAAAGGCACAGGATTCACCCCGTTGGCCTTTGAAGTGACCGAAACGAAAACCGTCGCCATTTGTAACTGCAAACAGACCCAGAATCCGCCCTTCTGCGATGGTTCCCATACAAAATTACCGGTGAGCTAAACTAGCGATCGTCGATATAGCCAACGCAGGGGTTAGCCGTTCGAGTTGATCATTGATCGTTCGTCGATTTCTCATCGATCGTTCATTAATCACTAATTGATTGTTTATTGTCTATTGGAGGAATGCTATGTCTGCGAATGTGATCCCGCAAGTTGCTTCAACCACCCCTGAAACTGACAGCCCCGAAACCGGTAGTATTATTGTGCGGCGATCGAGCGATCGGGGCCATGCTAATCACGGTTGGCTCGATAGCTACCACACCTTTTCCTTTAGCAATTACTACGATCCCAACCACATGGGCTTTCGGAGTTTGCGAGTGATTAATGAAGACGTGATCGCGCCGACCAAAGGGTTTGGAACCCACGGCCACCGCGACATGGAAATTGTCACCTACGTCCTCAGTGGCTTGCTCGAACACCGCGACAGCATTGGCAATGGGTCGCTAATTCGACCGGGCGATGTGCAACGAATGACTGCCGGAACGGGCATTTTGCACAGCGAATTTAATGCCTCAGAATCGGAGCCATTGCACCTATTACAAATCTGGATTTTGCCCGATCGCAACAACCTGGAACCGGGCTACGAACAGATTTATTTTGCACCCGAAGACAAGCAAGGACGGCTGCGGGTGGTGGCTTCGCCGGACGGGCGCGACGGCTCCGTAACGATTCACCAGGATGCGCTGATTTTGGCCAGTGTTTTGGCGGCGGGCGATCGCGTGGTGCACGACTTTGCCACGGCCGATCGCGGTGCTTGGTTGCAGGTGACGCATGGGGCGATCGACCTGCACGGCACATCCCTCGCGGCGGGCGACGCGGCGGCGATTTCGGGAACCGATCGCCTGGAAATTATTGCCCAAAGCGATGCGCAACTGTTGCTGTTTGACTTAGCCTAGGGGCGATCGGGGCGGGGGCGATCGCTTGACGGACGCGCCGCAACGCGATTGCATGGAATCGATCCCGTTTTTGGGGCTGTCATCCGAATCCATGAGCGCAAACGGCAATCCTTTCAACGATCGACCCCCCGACTCCGACGCAGACACCCTGCCGGGCGATCAATTGCCCCCCGACGACTACGCCCGCAAACTCTACGAAATGCAGTTGCGTGCCGAGGAACGCCGGCTCCGCGAAGAAGCCCGCCAAATGGCCCTCGCCCGTCGCAACGAAATCCTGCACCGCGTCCAGCAAGCCGCCTACTACCTGATTGCTGCGCTCCAAATTTTGTTAGGGATGCGGTTTGTGCTGCAACTGACCGGCGCGAACCCCTCCAGTCCCTTCGCCCAGGGGATCGACTTTTTGGCAAGTCCCTACATTGCCCCCTTTGCCACGCTGTTTCCTGTTTTTAAATTCGGTCAGTTCAACGCCCTCAATCTCAACGCGATCGTGGCGATGATTACCTACGCATTGCTCGGGATGTTGTTTGTTCGCCTGCTCAAAATCGTTTCGGACTAATATGCACTTGGCTTATTAACTAAAATCCCCCGAAATCGCTAATCAATTAACGGTTTCAGGGGGAGCGATCGCTCTGAGTTTCTTGGGAAAGATGTCATCTTTTGCACAGGTTTACAGGTCTTTAGTCACCGATCGACGACGATTGATGGCTTGACTACCCATAGCGCCTAACAGCAGAAAACTCATCAGAGCGCCTGGCTCAGGTGTACTCTCGGGCAGTGGAAGCTTGGTCTCGATAATTCCAAGGGTGGGTGAAAATCCGGGGCCACTATTGGGTAAATCATTCCAGTTGCCACCCGTGGCTAACCAATTCATTGCCACATAATCCTCTTCGTAGCCTCCAAAACCCGAATTAGGTTCTCCAGCAAACCAATTCGTGTAATTAGAAATCTCTCCGCTAATCCATTCAAAAACGCCTTCGGTTTTCTGATCCGTGAGACCAATCCAAAACCGATTACCATTGACCCCGCCACTGGGATTGTAATCACCAACAACACTCAGCAACCAGTTTTGTTCTGCTTGATCGTTGATGGTCACTAAATTTCCCCCAAGACCCTGAGCTTCGGCTTGTGCATTCGTCCAGCTTGAAGCCTTGTCGGTGACATAGTATTTGCTGCCATTGAATTGACCTAGCAGCGTAACTGCCAAAGCATTTTCGCAATTCAAAAAAGTAGACAACGCGACTAAGGCTGATGCGGCAACTGTTTTGAGCATGATTGTTGGATTGTGGTGTGGGCAAGACGTACTGATCCTTCTAATGGGTTCTGAATCGTTTCTTGATTAAGAACAGTAAATAGAAGGATGTTTTTCGTGCAAAGTTAAGATTTCATGAATCTAGATCCCTCAAAAGAAGTTCGTCAAGGATCTTTATGCAACCTTTAAAATCGATCAATTCTCGTAGAGTTTGAAATGCAGAGAACTCAAGGTAAATAAGCTTTTTGTTGATATCTGGTGCAATGGAGAGAGTTCTGATCCTGCCTAGGTCGAAGGTTAAGCAATAGCAATATCAGTTCGGGTTAAGCTAGCCGATCCATAGCGCGGTCATCTTGACTGCCCAAAGCTATCACCGTGCTGACATTAACCGTGCTGACGTTAATTGACGGTAATTGGAGGCAATTTTATGAATTCTTGCGGCGATCGAGCGCGTCGCCTAACCCTTGAATGATGCCGCGGCCAATGAAGCCGATGCCGCGGCCGATCGCTTGGAGCACCATTAGTGCGCCGCGGCCTGCGAGGGTGACGGTCGATCGCACCCGAGGGGCGATCGCATCGCGCGCCTCGATCAGCAACGTTAACCCCAGGGGCACACCGGAGAGGTCGCGCCATTCCTGGTTGCGCGGTGCGTAAATCGGCAGGGTGATGATGCCCCGATCGCTTGCCGTCAGCAGCCAATAGCGGCTTTCGTAGATTGCCTTTGGATCGTTGACCCAGCGCTGCATGCGATATTTCCACGCCAAATCGTTGCGGAACCGTTCCACCTCGCGGGTGGACAGCCAGCGCCGATCGAACAGGGCCAGTTTGAGCGGTTCCGCGTCGCTGTAGCGGTTGAGGATCGGTTGCACCACGGCGCAGGCCAGGCAAAGGGTCAGATTGTGCAGTAGGGCGCTGGCCCGATCGAGCGCCGCCGCCGTTCCCGCCTCCGCCGTCACCCCATCCACCACCAACGGCACGCCCCACAGCAGGTGATCGATCAGCGCCTCGATCGCCACGGCTCGATGCAAAATGTCTTCCATGATGATCGGCCAATCCGCCAAGAGCCGATCGCGCTGCACCACGGGCGATCGGGCGGACGATCCAGCGGGCGATCGGGCCGCCGCGCCCCCCAGCCAATCCGCCAAAAAATCTTCTAAAAGCTGCATCCACCAGCCCTGCAACAGCGCCTCCCGCCGGGCCGCCAGTGGCTCGCCCCGCAGCCGTTCCCGGCGGATGTCGTCCAAGCCCCGCTCCAGCCGTCGCAGAACGAGGGCCAACAACTCCCGCCGTCGATCGGGATGCAGAATATCAATCTCCAGGGGCGCACCGGTCAGGTTCACCAACCGATCGACCGTGAGCCGCTCCACCGCCTGGTCAAACAGGGTCGATCGCCACAGGGTCAGGTCGATCGACTGCGGCGCAGTCCGGTTGCCGTCATCGGGCGGTATTGGGGCCGGGCTAGATTGCGTCTGGATTTGGGGACGCTCGGGGGGGATCGCCGCCGCTTGCTCGATCGGCTCCGGTCGCCCGTCGGGGATCCCACCGGCTAGCCAGGCCACCACCGATCGGGCCGCCCGCAATTCCCGTTGCCGTCCCGCCAATACCCATTGATCGAGCAACGGCCGATCGCGACGTTGGGCCAACGTCGCCCCATCGCGCAGGGCCCGATCAATCTCCAACCACTGGGACTGAAACCAGCGCTGCCGGCCGGTCAAGGCAGCCGATCGGGGTGAATTCCGCGAATTAGGCTCGACCATAGCCGCCAAAACACCATGTCAGTGCCAGATGGGGGCTATGACATCACCCCCAAAAACGTCCCAAAAACCTTCCCAAAAACCTTCCCAAAAAGCTTCAATGATCACCGGGGATCATTGGGCGATCCCACCCCTAGCGCGTCGAGCTGCCCGGCACGGGTGCGGGCGCAGGCGCAGGCGCAGGCGTGGGAGCCGGGGTCGTTGGCTGGGGCGTGCGGGCCCCAATAAAGCCCAGCTCCACCAGTTGTTGATAGGCCTTGGTTCCTAGGTCGCGGGTCGGGCTTTGGCTGGTCACGATTTGCACCAGCAGCGGAATCGCCAATTCCGGCTGACTTTGGGCCCGGTGCACCAGGGCCAATTGATAGGTCGAGAGATCCCGCATTTGCGCCGCTTCCAGGGCACTCCGGCGCTGATCCTGTGACACCCGGTTATCGATCGCCGAAAACGCCCCCGCCAATTGCTGATGGAAATTCGACAACTGATTAAAAACCTGGCGGGCCTGTTGCAACCGCTGCTGGGCTAAGGCGTAATTTTGGGCTTCGATCGCTCGGGCCGCTTCATCCATCAATCGTTGGCCGCCGGCCATGCTCAGCAGCCCCGTTGCTTGTACCACAGTGGGTTCAACAACCGGCGAGGGAGCATCCGGCAGGTTGGTATCCTGGGCCCGCACGCTGGGAGCCAGCGCCGCGACTGCCAACACGGGTAAAACAAGGCGCAGCAACCGAGGGAATCGAAGAGCTAGCATGGGCTGGGTGGATTGAGTAAGAGCCGCGAAAAGTGGGCCGTCAAATCGGCTCTATTCTACGACAAGGTTTGATCGCCCCTAGGCCTTCCCTGGGTCGATCGGCCTAAATTGGTGACGACCCGCTCATTACTCAATTAGCCCAGACCCGTTTCAGGAGACACCCCGTGGCGGACGCAAACCCTTTACCCTTCGATTATTCACTGTCCCCGGACGAGGCGATCGGCGCGATCGGAATGCCGACGAGTTCCTTGGGGTTGGTGTTGCAGCGGGGTGGGGATGAAATCCTGCTCGAAAAAGTGTCCGATCGCTTCATTGTTCGTCCCAAGCCCGATCGCCCGTTGGATCTGGCCAGCCTACCGGGCGTGACCGCCGTGAATCCCCTGGGGCCCGGCATGGCCTTGACTGAATTAGTCGTCGTCAACCCCGAGGCGCTCGATCGGGCCATGGAAGCCGCCCGCGAGACCCAAGCCTGCGATTATGTGAGCCATGTTTACCAGTACGCCGGTCAATCCGCCACCCGCGTCTATCTGGGCGATGAAATTACGATCGTCTTTCACCCAGATCTGTTGGCCACGGCCGTCGATGCGATCGCCCAGGGGTTGGGCCTGATTTGGGTCAAGCCGATTACCGGCATTGCCAACGCCTATGTCTATCGTCTGAGCGATCGCACCCCCCTCAACCCCCTGAAGATCGCCAACCTGCTGATCGCCAATCCCGCCGTCCTCAGCGCCGAACCGAACGCCATCATCCGCAGCCAAGCGTTGTATAAGCCCCGCGACGGGTTCTATAGCTCCCAGTGGTACTTGCAAAACAGCGGCACGAACGGATTCGCCGCCGGGTCGCATATTGATGTTGAAAAAGCCTGGGATATCACGCGGGGCGATCGATCGATCATCCTGGCGATCGCCGACGACGGCGTAGACCTCAACCACCCCGACTTCAAAGGCGACGGCAAAATCGTCGCCCCCAAAGACTTTAAGGACAACGACTTCAACCCCCTGCCCGGAACCCGCGACGACAGCCACGGCACCTCCTGCGCCGGTGTGGCCGTGGCCGAAGAAAACGGCAGCGGCGTGGTCGGGGTCGCCCCCCGCTGTGCCCTGATGCCCGTGCGTACCACCGGCTACCTCGACGACCAATCCGTCGAAGATCTATTGGATTGGTGCATCACCCGGGGCGCGGCGGTGATTTCCTGTAGCTGGGGCCCCAGCGCCGTCTACTTTCCCCTTTCGACTCGTCAGCGGGCCGCCCTCAGCCGCGCCGCCACCCAGGGCCGCAACGGTAAAGGCTGCGTGATTGTCTTCGCGTCGGGCAATGCCAACCGCCCGGTGAACGGCACGGTGAACGAGCGCGGCTGGCCCAATAACGCCCTGTCCGGATCGACCGAATGGCTCTCGGGCTTTGCGGCCCACCCGGATGTGATTGCGGTGTCGGCCTCCACCAGCCTGAACCGCAAAGCCGCCTACAGCAACTGGGGCGACAATATTTCCGTTTGTGCGCCGAGCAACAATGCGCCGCCGGGGGTGTGGTTGCCGGAAACGGGGCCGATTCTCACACCGCCGGAGGTGACGGCCAATTTGGTCGGGGCGGGGGTGTTCACGACCGATCGGCTCGGCTCGGCCGGCTACAGCAGCACGGACTTCACGGGCGACTTTGGCGGCACGTCCAGCGCCTGCCCTGTGGTGGCGGGGGTGGCGGCCCTAGTGTTGGCGGCGAACCCAAACCTGACAGCACGGCAGGTGAAGCAGATTTTGGAGTCTACGGCGGACAAGATTATGGACTCCAATGCCGATCCGCAGTTGGGCCTGCGCTATGGAACCTACGACAGCAAAGGGTTTTCGCGCTGGTTTGGCTACGGCAAGGTGAATGCCTACAAGGCGGTGTTGGAAGCGCGGCGGTTGGCGGGGGGCGGGGGGCCCGTGCCGTCGCCGAGTCCGACTCCCGGTGGCGATGATGTGACGGGCCATTGGGCGGAGCCGTTTATCCGGGCGTTGATCCAACGCCAGATCATGAGCGGCTACAAGGAGGACGGCACGTTTCGCCCGAATACGAATCTGACGCGGGGGCAGTTTGCGGCGCTGCTGGTGAAGGCGTTTTCGAGTTTGCCGTCGGTGCGATCGGGCGCGAGGTTTTGGGACGTGCCCGCGAGTTTTTGGGCGGCGGGGGCGATCGACCAGTGCTACCGCAAGGGGCTGTTGTCTGGTTTTCCCGATGGCAGTTTCAAGCCGAATGCCAATCTGACGCGGGCCCAAGCGCTGGTGGCGCTGGTGAATGGGCTGGGGTTGACGGGTGGCTCATCGGGGGTGCTCAGCTACTACGTGGATGCGATTCGGATTCCGACCTTTGCGCGGGATGCGATCGCCACGGCGACGGTGCGGCGGATGGTGGTGAACTATCCCGAGTTGACGCGCCTGGCGGCCGATCGGGCGATTACGCGGGGCGAGGTGTCGGCGTTGATTTATCAAGCCCTGGTGGCGAGGGGGCTGGCGACGGTGATTCGATCGGCCTACATCGTCGATCTGGGCAGTAGTCCCAACGGTACGGAGGTGAACCCGGCGAGTCCGTTTAACGACATTGCGGATCATTGGGCGGCTTCCTACATTGCCGTGTTGGCGGCGGGGGCGATCGTCAGCGGCTACGACGATGGCTCCTTTCGCCCCGATGAACCGATCAATCGGGCCCAATTGGCGACGGTGCTGATTAAGGCGTTTAACCCGGACGATCGCCGGCCCGCCAAGACCTTTACGGATGTGCCAGCGGGCTATTGGGCGACGGAGGCGATCGAGCGGGCCTACCGCAGCCAGTTCCTGTCGGGGATGGATGCCGATCGGTTTGGCCCCGAGTTGGGTGTGCCCCGTTGGCAGTTGGCGGCGGCCCTGGCGGGAGGACTGGGCTGGCCCGACGAATCCCCGGACTGGTTGGACGGCCTGAGCGATCGGGCCGAGATCCCCACCGCCATTCAGGGCAAAGTCGCCGCCGCCCTCAAGCGCCAACTCACCGCCGGCCAACCCGATCCCGATCGCTTTGGCCCCAACCAACCCGCCACCCGCGCCGACTTAACCCTCTTCATTCACCAAGCCCTGGTCGCCGAAGGGCTGCTCGCCCCGATCGCCCCCTGAGATCCCGCCGGCCTTCTATACTGGATCTTTGTGGACTTCGTAAGCATTCTTCACGAGCAGGTTGAGCGGCGGGCCTATGTCGGTATTGGTGGCGATCGGTGTATTGGCGCTGTTGGTGTTTGTCCACGAGCTAGGACACTTTGCCGCAGCGCGGTTGCAAGGGATTTATGCCAACAAGTTTTCCCTCGGCTTTGGCCCGATCCTGTGGAAATATCAGGGGTCGCAAACTGAGTATTCCTTGCGCGCGATTCCCCTCGGTGGGTTTGTGGGTTTTCCCGACGATGACGAACACAGCCCAATTCCGCCCAACGATCCCAACCTGATGCGGAACCGGCCGATCGCCGATCGGGCGATCGTGATTGCGGCGGGCGTGGTGGCAAACCTGATTTTTGCCTACGCCGTCCTCGCCGGCCAGTATGCGTTTCTGGGCGTGCCCGATGGGTTTCACTACGAGCCAGGTGTGATCGTGCCCCAGGTGTTGGCTCCCGACAATCCCGCCGGCCGTGCGGGTCTCAAAGGCGGTGACATTGTGCAGGCGATCGATGGGCAACCCCTCAGCGCCGACCAAGCCAGCGTCAAGCTGCTGATGGATCGGATCAAAGCCAGCCCCGATCAGCCCCTATCCCTCAAAATTCAGCGCGGCCCCGACCTCCTTGCCCTCCGCGTCACGCCGGAACTCGACGAAGCCGGCCAGGGCCGGATCGGTGTGCAACTTGCCCCCAACGGTCGCCCGGTCTATCGCCCCGCCCACGGCCCCGTTGAAGTCTTCACCCTTGCGGCCGATCGATTTGAAGGCATGGTGCTGCAAACCCTCAAGGGTTTCGTCACCCTCGCGTCTAACTTCCGCGAAGTGGCCCCCCAAGTGTCCGGCCCGGTCAAAATCGTCGAATGGGGAGCCAACATTGCCCAATCCGACGCGGCCAACCTGCTGCCCTTCATGGCGTTGATCAGCATCAACCTTGCGGTGATCAACATTTTGCCGCTGCCGGCCCTCGATGGCGGTCAGCTCTTTTTCCTGGCGATCGAGGCCCTGCGTGGCGGTCGGCCCCTGCCCCAGGAATTCCAAGAAAACGTGATGCAAACCGGTTTGGTTTTGTTGCTGGGCCTGGGCATTCTGCTGATCGTGCGGGACACCACCCAACTGGAATGGGTGCAACGCCTGCTGCAACAGCAATAGACTGCCACTCAAAATCCAAAACAACCATCCAAACAACCAAAATCCAAAACAAAACGGGGCAGGCCTAGGCTTACCCCGTTTTTGATGGCTATTTGACTAGTGCTCCAGCCCGGTTGCCAGTGGAAAAGCTTAGTACAGCTCTTCTTCCTTGTGGGTTTCGATCGTGCAGTCCGCAGTGGGGTAAGCGGCGCAAGTCAGCACATAGCCCGCTTCCATTTGATCGTCATCCAAGAACGACTGATCCGACTGATCCACCGTGCCCGAGAGGACTTTACCAGCGCAGGTCGAGCAAGCGCCCGCACGACAGGAGTAGGGCAGATCGAGACCTGCATCTTCAGCCGCATCGAGAATGAACTGATCGTCAGCGCAATCGATGGTTTGGTCGCCGCTGGGGGTCTTGAGCGTTACCTTGAAGGTTGCCATGGTTGTGACTCTATCTCTCAGAAAACAGGGGCGGAATGGGGCTAACGCAACGCATAAACAGGGTCAATGGTGCGTCTGCTAAACAGAGCGGCTAGGTCATTCCTGCGAGACTTCCTCAGCTTGCACGGAGGTCGTGGCAGCAAGGGCTAGCAACCCATGTCGGCAAGGCGTGCATTGAACTGGGGTTGCGATTGAGGTGACCGAACACTTGACCGATGATGGTTAACCATGGCGAAGTTTCGGTTTAGCCAACCTCGCCTTCTGATGGTACGAGAAATTTTTGGCGGTGCTACCGGTCGGCTAGGGGTTTCGAGAACGTTATTCTTAATCGTTTTTTCTAATTCGATTCTAATTACTTATACTTATCGGGCGTTTGGGCGGTTTTGCCCTGGTTTATTGCGAGCGATCGACCTAATTTCAAGACTTGGAAGCAGGATCTTCAAGGGTTTTCAGCGTTTTTTTGCATGAAAGAGTCTGATTGGTTACCCCGGCTAAAGCTTTGTTTAAAAATAAGAAATCTTTATGATAGCTGGACTGGTCAGAACCCGATCGCCGGGGCAGGCTGGAGCAGTTTCGGAGGGGCTGGGGAAACCAAGGCGCTAAGATCGAAGTTTTCAGAGTATTGAGTGGATTGGAATTTTGGTCATGGTTGTGGTGACTCCGGTGCGCGTAGGGCTGATCGGCACGGGCTTTGTGGCTAAGTTGCGGGCTGAAGCCTTGTTGCCTGATGCTCAGGGGGATTGGCTGGCGGCGAAGCTGGTGGCGGTGGCGGGTCGCACGCCGGAGAAGGTGGCGGCCTTTGCGGAAACCTATGGGGCGATCGCCCTGGGGTCGTGGCGGGAACTGCTGGGCCGATCGGATGTGGATTTGGTGATGGTGGCGACGACGAATGGGGAGCGGGCGGCGATCGTCCGGGCGGCCCTGGAGGCTGATAAGCATGTGGCGACGGAATATCCCCTGGCGATCGACCCGAATGAGGCGGCGGATTTGATCGAATTGGCCCGATCGCGCAATCGGCTGCTGCATGTGGAGCACATTGAGCTGCTCGGCGGGGTTCACCAATCCTTGCGCACGTGGTTGCCGAAGGTGGGCGAGGTGATGGCGGCGCGGTACAGCACCATTTCGCCCCAGGTGCCGACCCCGGGCAAGTGGACCTATAGCCGATCGCAGTTTGGGTTTCCGCTGGTGGGGGCCCTGTCGCGGGTGCATCGGTTGGTGGATGTGTTTGAAACCGTGCGCCAGGTGGGTGCGGTGGCCCGCTATTGGCCGGCGGAGGTGGATCAGTACCAGGCCTGCTGGTGTGAGGCGCGGTTGATTTTTAGCAATGGGGCGATCGCCACTGTCACCTATGCGAAGGGCGATCGGTTCCACGGGGCCGATCGCACCCTGGAAGTGCGCGGCAGCCAAGGAACGTTGATCTATGAGGGCGATCGGGGGCGACTGATCCAGGGGGATACCGAAACCCCCCTAGAGGTGGGCGGTCGGCGCGGCTTGTTTGCCCGTGACACCCACGCGGTGTTGGCCTATTTGCTGAATGGCACACCGCTGTATGTGCGCCCCGAGGAGAGTTTGTATACCCTACGAGTGGCGGATGCGGCGGCACGATCGGCCACCACCGGCCGCCCGATCGATCTCCTCTAGCTGGCCGGCCCCCTTGGAGACCTGACCATGACCGCATTTAGTTGGGCCAAGAGCCGCGCTAAAGCGTGCTTTCCAGCCAATCGGCCAGGCTGATGGCAATGCCGAGCTTGTTCATCATGCGGAGGGGCGATCGCTCACCCGTCACCAAATAGGCCACCTGCTCGCCATTGGGGCCCGTTTCGTTTCCGCGATTGGCCACCACCGCCAAATGACCTTTTTGCAAGCGACTGCGGGCAACCTGCAACAGCGCGTCGTGGGTCACACCCTCTTGATATTTGAAGCTAATCAGTCCCAAATTCGGGGCAACCGCTTGCACGAGGTCGATTACTTTTTCCGTCGGTTGCAGTTGAATGGCTTTCCACTCGCCGCCGCTGGGAATTTTGCCGGGGTGGATCTCCAGGGGTTGGTAGTCCGCCACGGCGGCCGAAAAAATGCCAAACCGATAGGGACGATCGCCCAGCAAGGTCAGCACCCGATCGCGGTAGGCCTCATAGGTCGGCACGATCGTTTGGGGCAGCCAGTCCGGCGGGATCACCGTCCCAGACCCGTGGACCAGATGCACCGTGGCCCCTCGTAGGTACAATTCCTTGGCGATTTCAATGCCGAGTTGTCCGGTAAAGCGATTGGTGATGCGGCGAATCGCATCCAGGGGCACGGGTGTGGGCCCCCCTGTGACCAAAATCGGGACATCTCGCAGGCGCGATCGACTCAGGGCCCGGCAGAGGTTCACAACAATCACCTGCGCATCGGGCAAATTATTTTTGCCATAGGCTCGACGGGGCTGGATGATCCGCACCCCGATCGCCTTCAAGGCCCGCAGCGATTCCGTGAGCAAGGAATTGTGCATCGAGCCGTGCATGGTCGGAGCCACAATCAGTTCCGTTTGGCCCGCTTCCATCCGCCCGATCGCCGAAGCCAGCGTCGAAGTCACCACCCCATCGGCAATCCCCAACCGCATCTTATTAATCGTGTCGTAGGTGGCCGGCGCAACCAGGTAGGCCGCAAAGGGTCGCTCATCGCTGAGGTGTTCGGCGGCCGCCGTCAGCCGGGTCACGACGGGGTTATTGGTGCTCCATTCCAGCGCATCCAGGGTGACGTAGCGGCGGGCTTCCTTGGAGACAAACGCCACCACATCGGCCCCTTGGCGGCGGAGGGCCCGGGCAATATCGGGCGATCGATAGGCCGCAATGCTGCCACAAACCAAGAGCGCAATGCGCCGCCCCGCTAGATGCATCCCATCGAGCAACACCTCGCGATCGCCCAGCTCTGATGGGCTTGGGGGTGATAGATCCCAGTTATCCATAGGTCGATCGATAGGGCAGGCTAGGCGTTCAGTGGGCGATCGCGCGCGATCGAGAGGGGCCTCGAAGGGCGATCAATGAGCGTCGATCAACACAAACTAGGCAAAAACACAGGCAATGCAGTCAATGGGGTAGGCCGTGGACTGCATTGATTGCGCGGGTAACGTGGTTGGCTAGACCTAACCGATCGAGGGGCCAAAACCGCCACCAGGCCCGTCCGATCGCATTTTGGATCGGCAAAAATCCCCAAACATGAGAATCATTGCTGTTGTTGCGATTATCCCCCATCACAAAGAGGGTGTCGTCGGGCACGGTGACGGCGGGCAGCTCGTAACTTGGCGGCTCCAAGATATACGGCTCATCGAGGGGCTGGCCGTCCACGTAGACCTTGCCCTGATTCACGGCGATCGTTTGTCCCGGAAAGCCGATCGCCCGCTTAATAAAGGCCTGATCCCGTTGGTAGCCCAGGGCCTGAAGCTGCTGGGGCGGCTCAAACACCACAATGTCTCCCCGTTGCAGGGGGCGGAACCAGTGGGAGACTTTTTCGACCACGAGCCGATCGCCCACCGCCAAGGTCGGAACCATCGACTCGGAGGGAATCACGCGGGGTTCGGCCACGAAGGTGCGGATCAGCAGGGCCAGCACCAGGGCGATCCCAATGATTTGCAAATTTTCGCGCCACCGTTGCCCACCGGCCGGGCGATCGGCGGGCGCGGCGGGCGGGGTTGTGGGGCGATCGTTCCTCGATGGGGTCATAAGTAGCGGCACTCGCAATCGACACTAAAAAATCATCATCACCGGAAACCATGATCACCGGGCCGCCATGACCAGGCAGCACCGGGAAATGGGCAAGCTCAGTCCATGACAGGCCCGGCCTGGGTCAGCCAGAATACGACTCAGGGGACTGGTGCCCGGCCGAATCGATCGATGATTGAGATTGATCGATCGTCACCGATGGGGTGGGGATTCGTCCCGTATCCGGCAGATCCGGCGATCCGGCCGTGAGCCGGGCTAGAACCCAGTAGTGATTCAACCTTCAGCTTAATCCAGACTGATTAATCCAGACCTATGACCCATGCTGCACCGGCCGTCACGACGACGGACTCCGCGATTACTAACCCAATGACGGATCCGATTCCTTTGGTGGATTTGTCGATTCAGCATGAGTTGTTGCGCCCCCAGCTCGATCGGGCGATCGCCAGCACGCTCGATCGCGGGGATTTTGTGTTGGGTCAGGCCCTGACGACCTTTGAGGCGGCCTTTGCGGCGGCCTGTGGCGTGGCCCACTGCGTTGGGGTGGGGACGGGGACGGATGCCCTGACCCTGGGGCTGATGGCCTGTGGGGTGGGGGCGGGCGATGAGGTGATTGTGCCGGCCAATACGTTCATTGCGACGGTGTTGGGGGTGTTGCGGACGGGGGCGCGGCCGGTGTTGGTGGACTGTGATTTGCAAACGGCGCTGATCGATTGGGCGGCGGCGGAGCGGGCGATCGGCCCCCTGACCAAGGCGATCGTGCCGGTGCATTTGTATGGGCAAATGGTGGATCCCGAGGCGCTGCGGGCGTTGGCCGATCGCCCGGGGCTGATCATTTTTGAAGATGCGGCCCAGTCGCATTTGGCTCACCGCGCGGGGCAGACGGCGGGAACCCTGGGCCGGGCGGCGGCCTTTAGTTTCTATCCAGGCAAAAATCTGGGGGCGATCGGCGATGGCGGCGCGGTGATCACCAACGATCCCGACGTTGCCGCCAAGGTGCGGATGTTGCGGAACTATGGTGCGCCCCGCAAATATTTCCATGAGGAATTGGGCTTAAACTCGCGCCTCGACACGGTGCAGGCGGCGGTGTTGTCCGTGAAGCTGCCATACTTGCCCCGCTGGAACCAGGAGCGATCGGCCCTGGCCACGGCCTACACCGAGCGCTTGGCTCCCCTGGCCGATCGAGGGATTGTGCCCATTACCAACGAAGCCGGCCCGGGCCATGTCTATCACCTCTACGTGGTGCGGGTGCTGCCCAGTTGTCGGATCGATCGGGATCAACTGCTAGCGGCGCTCCAGCAACACAACATTTTCGGCGGCATTCATTACCCGATTCCCTGCCACCTGCAACCGGCCCTGAGCCAGTTAGGATATGCGGCCGGCTCCTTCCCCGCCACGGAGCAACTGGCGAATGAAATCCTGTCACTGCCGATGTTTCCGGGGCTGACGCTCGAACAGATCGATCGGGTGGTGGCGGCGATTACGACGGCGATCGGCTAGCGGATGGGGGATCCGGTCTCGATCAGGGCGATCGGCCCAGGAAGGCGCGATCGCCCCAACACATCCGGTCGCCCCAAGGTTGACCCGATCGGAACTCGATAGTGGGGCGCGCCCTAGATGGCAATTGGGAAGCAGCCGGATATGATAGTCCGGAATATGAACATCCCTCAAAACGCGGGTATCCCATCGAATTTTCAGTGGATTGCCATGGCCTTCCCACCTTCAAAAATGGGTTTTGAAATGCGATTTATCCCCCATTTGGCGATCGAATATCAACCTTAGAGTCGGTAGGTTTGGTAGATTCGGTGTTGAGTCAGTGAAAATACTGAATCAACCAGGAACCGAAGCCCCACATCTCGTCGGGATAACGGTTCTGCAAAAGTCCTGATTGACGTTCAGCATCGAACAAAAAACGGTTTGCGCGATCGCGTGGTGTTTAGGAGTCAACGGCAATGGTTTACGCGGTTGGAGTGGGCGGTTCGGGGAGCATGGGCTTGACGTGGGATGCGGGCACGTTGGCGAGTTGGTTCGATCGCTACCTGGCTCCCCACGGCATTCGGACGCGGGTGTCTTCGCAAGTGACCGGCCAGCTTGACGTGTGGGTGGAGTGCCAGAACGACCCGGAGCGCGATCGGCTGGTGCGGTTTATTTGCCACCGGCTGCATGGATTGAATTTGGCGGCGGTGGAAGGCGTGCGGATCATGGCCCGGCGTGCGGGCCAGGCGGAGTTGCTGTGGCAACAGTCCGTGCAACTGGAACAACGGCCGGGCCTGAATTCCACGGCCTATTACCAACGCCCCTTGACCCGATCGCCCGAGCAACGGGTGGTGCAGCGGTTGGCGCAAACCTGGCTGGTGGCCCGTGATGGATTAGTGGCCCTGACGACGGCCACGCGCGATCGATTCCGCACTGCCCCGAAAACGGATTTGGGGACGATCGAGCAGTGGTTGCAGCCGGTGGCGACGGAGCTGGGCGCGGCCTTGACGGTCGATCGGCTCAACGGCCGCTGCCTCGTGGTGGAGGTGGGATTGGCCTCCCCGGACGCGATCGACGATCCCGCCAGCACCCAGCCCCCCATTGTCCAGGCGGTTTGTCGGCGACTGTGGCAGTTCAACGCCGCCGAGCGGGGCAATGTTAGCGGCGTGCGGATTCGGGCCACGGTGGCGGGTCAGGTGGATCCCCTGTGGCAGCAAACGATTCGGATTGCGGCTCCGGCCGGTCGGCGGGAAATTGGCTGGGTGGGCTTGGCCCAGTGGGCCGGCGATCCGGCCTTGGCGGGGGTTTGGCGATCGCTGCTGTTTGGGAGTGCGACGATCGTCCCCTTTGTTCTGGCCCTGTGGCTGGCCAGTTCGTCGCCCGAGGCCACCCGATCGCCCCAGGCCCCAACGGCCAACCCGCGCAGCAACGCTCCCACATCCCAGGTGATTGCTCTCAAACCGGCGATCGCGCCCGTAGCGGAACGGGTGCGCCAGGTGCGATCGCCCGTGGTGCAAGGAGCCTTGGAGCCGCTGCCGGTGGTGAATCATCCGTCGGTGAACCCCGCCGATCCGTCGGTGACGCTGATGTTTGGCGGCGATGTGACCCTGAGCGATCGGGTGAAGCGGCGGCTCGATGGCAACTGGGCGGCGGCGTTGGCCCAGTTTCCCGAGGCCCGATCGGTCGATGTGGCCATGGTGAATTTGGAAAACCCCATCACCGACGCAACCCGCAAGCGATCGGGCAAGCAGTTTAATTTCAAATCCGAGGCGGAATCGGTGGCGGCCCTGCGCGCGGGCGGCATTGACCTCGTGACCCTGGCCAACAACCACACGATGGATTACAACCAGCCGGGGTTGACCGACACCTTGGCCACGCTCGATCGGGCTGAGATTCACGCGATCGGGGCCGGCGAAAACATCACCGAAGCCCGCCGCCCGAAAATCCTGGACGTGAAGGGCCAGCGCATCGCCTACTTTGGCTACTACAACGCCCATTGGCACGCGGCCACCGCCACCAGCGCCGGTACGAATCCCCGCGACAACGACACCCTGGCGGAGGACATCCGCGCCGTCCGCAACCAGGTGGACTGGGTGGTGGTGAATGTCCACTGGGGCGAGGAGTTGGCGCGCTATCCGGCCAGCTATCAACGGGAGATTGGCCGCCGGGCGATCGACGCGGGGGCTGACCTGGTGGTGGGCCACCATCCCCACGTGCTGCAAGGGGCCGAACTCTACAAGGAGCGGGCGATCGTCTATTCCCTGGGGAACTTCATTTTTGGTGGTAATTCCCGCAGCAGCTATGACACGGCGGTGTTGAAGGTGGCGCTCAAGGATCAGCAAATGAAGCTGGAATTTGTGCCGGTGCGGGTGCGCAACTATCAACCGCGCGTGGCCAAGGGCGATCGCGCTCGGGAAATTTTGCAAGAACTCACCTATCTATCGCGCCGGTTCGATCGGCCCCTAGCGACGACCACGGTGCTGACGGCGCGATCGGCCCTGGCCACCGCCCCGGCCCCGGTCAGCCCGATCGAAGCCACCCGCCCCCTGCATGAAACGCCCACGGCCCTCGCGCCGTCGCCGGCCGCGTCACCGGTTGCGCCGAAGGGCGATCGCCCCCAGCCCCAACTACCGAGCTTCACCCGATCGGTCAGCGGCCCGGCTACCGGTTCGCCGGCCTTGGATCTGAGCCAACCCCGCCTCCCGGCCACGGCGGCCCCATCCCCGGCCACGGCGGCCCAAACGATCCAAACCAGCAGCCAAGCGGCGCGCGATCGCCTGGCCCAACTGATCAACGCCGCGGAGTTGAGCCAACTGGTGCAATCAACCGATGGCGCGATCGACCCGATCGAGGCCCAGCCGCCGACCGGCCGATCGCCCTCCTTTGAGATTCAACCCACCGATCGCCCCGCCAAATCCACCGCCCAACCCAACCCCCAATTGCCCTTTAGCGATCGGGCAATCCCCCTGAACGGTAACGCTCCCACCTTTACCGCCACCCCAGCCCAGGCCCCCAGCAGCTATAGCAGCCTCAGCCTACCGGCCCTCGTCCAAGCGGCGGCGAACCGGGCCCAAGCGATGTTGGAACCCTAGGGGAAGCGATTCTGGCAATTTGTCTGCGATTTTGGCGATCTGATTGATCGAACTGAGCGGGGGTAGCGATCGGGGGGCGATCGCCACACCCTACCCCTCGCGGGCAAAGCGCTGGGTCGCCGCCACCAGCGCCGCCTGAATTCCCGGCTCACTCATCGAGTGGCCCGCATCGGGAATGATTTGCAACTCGGCCTCCGGCCAAGCCCGGTGCAGTTCCCAGGCAGACACCACCGGACACACCACGTCGTAGCGCCCGTGCACAATCACGGCGGGAATGTGGCGGATCCGATCGACCCCTCGCAACAGTTGATCCGCCGGGTCAAACCAGCCCCCATGCACAAAAAAGTGGCACTCAATCCGCGCGAACGCCTCGGCAAACGGCGGATTCGCAAAGGCCGCCTGTAAATCCGCATCGGGCAAGAGCTTGCTCGTGCTGGCTTCCCAAACCGACCAGGCCTTCGCCGCCTGTCGCCGGACGATCGGGTCGTCGCTGGTCAAGCGTCGGTAGTACGCCTGGATCAAATCGCCGCGTTCCTCCTCGGGAATCGGCTCCAAATACCGCTCCCAGGCTTCGGGAAACAGATGGCTGGCTCCGCCTTGATAGAACCAGCGCAATTCCTGGGGCCGCAACATAAAAATGCCGCGCAAAATCAGCGCCGAACAGCGATCGGGATGGGTTTGGGCATAGGCCAGAGCCAACGTGCTGCCCCAACTGCCCCCGAACACCACCCATTGGTCGATCGCCAAATGCTCCCGCAATCGTTCAATATCCGCCACCAAGTCCCAGGTGGTGTTCTCCGCCAACTCCGCATGGGGCGTACTGCGGCCGCACCCGCGCTGGTCAAACAGGATGATGCGCCAGCGCTCCGGGTCGCAATATTGCCGATAGCTGGGTTGGCTGCCACCACCGGGGCCGCCGTGCAAAATCACGATCGGCCGGCCGCCCGGGTTGCCGCTTTCCTCAAAGTAGAGCGTGTGGCGATCGGACACCGGCAATAACCCTTGGCGATAGGGCGCGATCGGGGGAAACAAACTCATAATGATCAGCCATGTCAAAATCGTAATGACTATGATATTCTCGTAACAGTTCGTAATTCGTCTAACACAGCCGCAACAGGAGATCCAATCTCATGACCGAAGGTAGCCTCCGTGTGGGCCAAGTTGCCCCCGACTTCACCGCTACGGCCGTCTCCGATCAAGAGTTCAAAGAAATCAAGCTCTCGAACTACCGTGGCAAGTACGTTGTCCTGTTCTTCTACCCCCTGGACTTCACCTTCGTTTGCCCCACGGAAATCACCGCCTTTAGCGATCGCTACGCTGAGTTCTCGCAGTTGAATGCAGAAGTGTTGGGCGTGTCCGTTGACAGCGCATTCTCGCACCTGGCCTGGATTCAGACCGATCGCAAGTCCGGCGGCGTGGGCGACCTGAACTACCCGCTCGTGTCGGACATCAAGAAAGAAATCAGCACCGCCTACAACGTCCTGACCGAAGAAGGCATCGCCCTGCGCGGCCTGTTCGTCATCGACAAGGACGGCGTGATCCAACACGCCACGATCAACAACCTGGCCTTCGGCCGCAGCGTGGACGAAACCCTGCGCGTGCTGCAAGCGATCCAATACGTCCAAAGCCACCCCGATGAAGTATGCCCCGCTGGTTGGCAACCCGGCGAAAAGACGATGAACCCCGACCCCGTGAAGTCGAAGGACTACTTCGCTGCTCTGTAGTCATTGCCTGTAACTTCGATGCGCTAAACGGGCCGTTCGATCGTCTGCGAATTCGCAAATTGGCTTGAACGGCCCTCCCGATCAGGCTGTTGTCTACGGACAGCAGCCTTTTTTATTGGCTGGATTCTCTTTTGGTGATCGTTCCCACGCTCTGCGTGGGAATGCCGAAGAGACGCTCTGCGTCAGTGAAGAGGCGCAGAGCGCCGGGAATGCATTACTACGCTCTGCGTAGTAACGATGAATGAATACAGTGATTTCGGTATGAGTTACCAAGGGTCGATCGCCACTAATCCCGTTTTTCCCAGATAGTTACGTGCACTGGAATAGCGCCAATCGGCAGGATCATCAACATAGCCGCGCTTGACAGGATTGTGGTGGATATAGTCCAGTTTTTGGCGCATCATCGCTTCACTCAAAATCAATTCAGCATGTACGCCTTCTTGCCAAAGTTGGTGCTCCCGATCGCACTTATGAGCAGGTTTAGCAAAGGCCAATTGTCGTAAAAGTGTTTGGGCGTTGCGCTGTTGAAGTAAATCGATGATTTGTCGAGCCGTAAACGACTTGAAACGGGCAATGCAACGATCGAGTTTGGGGGCTTGGGCGATTAGATGCAAATGATTTTCGAGGATGACGTAACCATGTAGTTGAAAGCGATCGTGTTGGCGCAGGTATTCCCAACTATTGAAGATGATCGCCACGGCTTCGGGGCGGGTAAAGACAGGTAACCATTGAACGATCGTGCAGGTCAGAAAGTGGGGGCGATCGGGTTCTGTGATGACGTAACGGCTACGGCCCATAACTGAGCTATGTGGATCTTGGTTAAGGGTTACTGTTGCTGACTGTACCCCTATCGTCCCCGAGTATCCTCGATCTTCTAAATCGCTCCCATGCTCTTCGGGGAGTGTCAGAGGGACGACGCAGAGCGTCAGGGATGCGTTTCCACGCAGAGCGTGGGAACGATGAAATACTCTGTATTTTGTATGAACTCAGAGAGGAATGTCGGTGTCGTCGTAAATGTCGGCGATCGAGATCGAGGCATTAATACTAACCAGTTGCACCGGATCGCTCGGCTTGGCTAGTTGCCACTCACCGCGATCGCTCTTTTGAAATATCTCGATCGCCTGCTGATCGGTTGAAACCAGAACGTATTCAGTCAGGCTAGGAATGGTGCGGTAGTCAGCGAATTTCTCGGTGCGATCGAACCGGGCCGTGCTGGGCGACAACACCTCAATAATTAGGCGTGGATAGCTAATGTATTGCTCGTTGTTGGGGCGATCGCGATCGTCGCAAGTGACGACCAGATCAGGATAGTAGAAAGCATTACGAGCTTCGATGCGTGTTTTCACGTTTTCAGTAAAACTGCGACAGCCAGAACCGCGAAGGTGAGTTTTCAGCGCAACGAGTAAGTTACCAATGATTGCATTGTGGTTGCGTGTGCCGCCGGTCATGGCGAAAACTTCCCCATCGCGGTATTCGTGGCGAAAGGGACTGACTTCCTCGGCGGCAAGGTAGTCAGCCGGGCTGATATACAGCGGGTCGGTGGCGAGCATGGTTTTTCGGGTTGGGCATGGCTCGATCGTAGCAATTGAAATCCCTGGAACGAATTTCCGATCGCCGGGGCCATCCTGAACCTAAATCGCCCCACATCCCCCAAAACCCCGTTTGGCGATTGGCGATCGTATGATCAGCACGAATCTTGATCCAGTGGGCTAGCCGCTGGGTATTCATCGATCGCCCTATGCCTCGCCACAAAAAACGCCCGATGTCCGATCGCCCGGAGCCGTTGTCTGAAGAGGCGGAATTTGTGGCCTTTTTGGCGCAGTTGAGTGATCAGTTGGCGACGACGGAAACTGCTGTGGTTCAGGTGCGATCGCGCTTGGAACAGGTGCGGGCCGATCGGGAGCGGCGGGCCACCTTGGGCGATCGGCTGGAAGTGGTGCGGGCGGATTTGGCCCGGGAGCGCGATCGCGCCACGCGCGACGACTTGCAACAAACGATCCAGTCGTTGCAAATGCAGCTCGAAGAAGTGGACTTGGCGTTGGAAAGTCGCCTGTTCGCCGAAAGTGGGTTAAAGGAAGTGTTTTGGCAAGCAATTCGGTTTGGCAGTTTGGGCGTGGTGTTGGGCTGGTTGCTGAAGCTATGGGCGGGTTGAGGCGCGGGCTGGCGGCGATCGCCCTGGTGGGTGGGTTGGCGGGGCCGGGGCTGGCCCAAAGTCCCGCGCCGTCACCGGCAAAAAATTGGGAGTTGCCTCCCTCGCCGATGCGGCTGAACCCACCAGCGCGATCGCTCGATCGGGTGCGGTGGGGCAGTCCGCGTTTGGAATCGCAATTGCGGCTCTATCGGCAGTACCTGGCGACCCACGGCCGCCCGCCGGATGTGTTGATTGTGGGCAGTTCCCGATCGCTCCAAGGGATTGACCCGAGGGTGCTGGAGCGATCGCTGGCGGCGCGCATCCGATCGCCCGTGCGGGTGTTTAACTTCAGCATCAACGGCGCGACGGCCCAGGTGGTGCGCTGGGTGGTGATGGAGTTGCTGCCGCCCGATTGGCTGCCGAGGGTGATTGTGTGGGGCGATGGTTCGCGGGCCTTCAACAGCGGCCGAGCCGATCGCACCTTTGCCAGCATTGCCGCGTCGGAGGGGTTTCGGCTGTTGGCGGCGGCCCGATCGGGCGGTCGCCATCCCTGGGCTAGCGATCGGTGGCGATCGTCACCTGCCACGCGATCGATCCAAGTTGCGCCGGTGTTGGCCACGGGGGCGATCGCGGGGGTGGGGACGGCACTGGTTCCAGCGGGGTTCGATCGGGCCCAGCGCGATCGGCTGGTGCGCGAACCGGAACTCGATATCCAAGGTTTTTTGGCCGATGCACGCCGCTTCGACCCCGACAGTTACTATCGACAATTTCCGAAAGTGCCCGGCCGCTACGACGATATGTATAGTCAATTCCATTTGGCGGATGGCAGCCAAGATCGGGCGGCGCGGCAGTTAATCGCCTTTGCCCGATCGCGCGGCATTGTGCTCGGTTTTGTGAACTTGCCCCTCAGCCAGGACTATCTCGACCCCACCCGCCTGCACTACGAACAGCAATTTCAGCAATACCTAGCCCAACTGCGTCCCCAGGGGCTGATGGTGCAAGATTGGCTGCTGCGGTGGCCCGATCGCCGCGATTACTTTGCCGACCCCAGCCACATCAACCGCCATGGGGCCGCCGCGATCGCCGCCGACCTGGCCCGCGATCGGGCCTTTTTGGGAAGTTTGGAGGCCACGGCCGCTGCCGATCGCGCTGCCCAACCGCAATAGACCGGGCGATCGGCCGCTTGTCGAACGCTTGTCAAAACAGCCCCGCCGCGAACGGCCCGCGCCTGCCCTCAAAAACCGCCGATCGGTCGCGGTTTTGATGCCAAAATTTTGTCCCCCAAGGCCGCCGAACCACCGCGATCGGCCGCGCCAGAATTGCCCTCGCGGTGGCCCAGGATTCCCCCGATCGATCCCCCATTTTTCGCCAACCGATCCCCATGGGAGTCTTCCCTAGCCAGGGTTTTGACCCATTGATCGAGACTGTCAACCGCGAATTAACAAACGGTCTAGTATCTAACAAACGGTGTTACGATTGCCACAGTAAAAGAAAGAATATCGAAGGATCATCATCATTCATGCAAGAAATTGACAAGTCAATATCCTTTGATGGAAGGGATATTCGGCTGAAAATTGGTTTGCTCGCACCCCAGGCAGGTGGATCGGTACTGATTGGGTCGGGCGACACCGCAGTGTTAGTGACCGCCACCCGTTCCTCAGCGAGAGAGGGCATTGATTTTCTTCCCCTCACCGTCGATTACGAAGAACGGCTGTACGCCGCCGGTCGCATTCCGGGTAGCTTCCAACGCCGCGAAGGTCGTCCTCCTGAAAAGGCCATCTTGACCGGGCGCTTGATCGATCGCCCCCTGCGCCCGCTGTTTCCGAATTGGTTGCGCGACGATATCCAAGTAGTAGCCACCACTGTTTCTCTGGATCCCGACGTGCCGCCGGATGTGTTGGCGGTGACGGGCGCTTCGATCGCCACGCTGCTGGCTCAGATTCCCTTCCAGGGGCCGATGGCCGCCGTGCGCGTGGGCCTGGTCGGCGACGAGTTCATCATCAACCCCACCTACGCCGAAATTGAAAAGGGCGAGTTGGATTTGGTGGTGGCGGGGTCGCCCGATGGCGTGGTGATGGTGGAAGCCGGGGCGAACCAACTGCCCGAAGCGGACATCATCGAGGCGATCGACTTTGGCTATGAAGCCGTGCGTGACTTGATCCAAGCCCAGCGCGACATCATTGCCGAGTTGGGTCTGGAGTTGGTGACGGCGGAAGCGCCGGTGATTGACACCACCCTCGAAGACTTCATTCGATCGCGCACCACGGACGAAATCAAAGGCATCTTGTCGCAGTTTGAGCTGGGCAAAACCCGGCGCGATGCGGCCTTGGATGCCCTGCAAGCCACCGTGGCCCAGGAACTGAGCGATCGGGCTGACGACGACGCGATCAAAGTGGCGGCCACCGCTGACCCCAAGGCCCTGCCCAAGGTCTTTAAGGCCGTCACCAAGTCCTTGATGCGTCGCCAAATCGTTGAAGATGGCGTGCGCGTCGATGGTCGCAAACTGGACGAAGTGCGGGTGGTCTCCTGCCGTGCCGGTGTGCTGCCCCAGCGCGTCCATGGCAGCGGGCTGTTTCAACGGGGCTTGACCCAGGTGATGTCCGTGGTGACGCTGGGTACTCCCGGCGATGCCCAGGAACTGGACGACCTGCACCCGGACGAACAGAAGCGCTACCTGCACCACTACAACTTCCCGCCCTACTCGGTCGGCGAAACCCGCCCGATGCGATCGCCCGGTCGCCGAGAAATCGGCCACGGTGCATTGGCAGAGCGGGCGCTGATTCCTGTGCTGCCGACCAAGGAAGCCTTCCCCTACGTGTTGCGCGTGGTGTCGGAAGTGTTGTCCTCGGATGGTTCCACCTCCATGGGGTCTGTCTGCGGGTCTACCCTGTCGCTGATGGATGCGGGTGTGCCGATTACGAAACCCGTGAGCGGCGCGGCCATGGGCTTGATCAAGGAAGGCGACGAAATTCGCGTCCTGACCGACATCCAAGGTCTGGAAGACTTCCTGGGCGACATGGACTTCAAGGTGGCCGGCACCGACAGTGGCATCACCGCCCTGCAGATGGACATGAAGATCACCGGGTTGGACATGGGCACGATCGCTAAGGCGATCGAACAGGCCCGCCCGGCCCGCCTGCACATCCTTGAAAAGATGACGGCGGCGATCGACCAACCGCGCGGCGACCTGTCGAAATATGCCCCCCGCTTGCTGACCTTCCGCATCGACCCGAGTGACATCGGCATGGTGATCGGGCCCGGCGGCAAAACGATCAAGGGCATCGTCGAAGAAACCGGCGCGAAAATCGACATCGAAGACAGCGGCTTAGTCACCGTGTCCTCGAACGATGGCGAAAAGGCCAAGCGCGCGGCTCAAATTGTCCAAAACATGACCCGCAAGATCGAAGTGGGCAGCGTGTTTGTGGGCAAAGTCACCCGCACCATCCCGATCGGGGCGTTTGTGGAATTCCTGCCCGGCAAAGAAGGCATGATCCACATTTCGCAACTGGCCGATCGGCGCGTGGGCAAGGTCGAAGATGTCGTAGCCGTGGGCGATGAGGTGATCATCAAGGTGCGCGAAATCGACAATCGCGGCCGGATCAACCTGACCCGTTTGGGCATCCATCCCGACGAAGCCGCGGCGGCCCGTGATGCGGCCGAAGCCGCAGCCGCAGCGGGCTAAAATCCCGTGGGTGAATGCATCCTGCGTTAACCCTAGCGTCCTGTTGACTCACTAGACGCGATATCCGAAAGCCAAGAATGGGCCCTGACCCGTTCTTGGTTTTTATTTGGAAATTGTGGGTTGGTCGATCGGCCCGCGTCGTCAGGTCTCTAGGCAAAAATCACTAGCGGGGCTAATCATAATCACAGGCCAATGATGATGGCGATCGCAAGACCATGACTCCAAAATCATTGAACATACATATTCAACAAGGCCGGAGAGAAGCCGTTGTCAACGATCTCCCTCCGGTCTTACCAATCTCTCTTTGCCTGGCCTCGCTGCGGAGTAACGCACTCAGTGGGGTCAAGCCTCCATCATTTTGCAGCGAGATTTTGCAGCCAGCCGAGTCAACGAGCCGCCGTGGTGATCGACCCGAGGGCAGGGTTCGTTGAATCCGTAGATATTCCGGAGATCGGTTGAATCCAGCGCCAGGGCCATGCGTTGCGCTCCTCCGCTATGGCGACCAGCACGGCTCCCTCGTCTAGCCCGGGTCGGATTTGCAGGAACTGACCAATTCGGCACAAGGGGCCTTGGGCGGCCCTGTTAAGCTAGGGGTGCTGAACGCTGTTGATTGGCTGTTTATGATTACCGGGCGATCGGGCGATCGTTGAAGACTTCCAAGGTTGAGCTAACCGAGTCCTACCCCTGCCCCTGTCGGCAACGGGGAACCCTGCGCCCGATCGCGCTGATGGAAGCTTTTGGGTGCGATCGCTGCCAGCAGATTTTTGTGGTGACGGACAATGGCGATCGAATCGAACAGGCCTCATCGAGCACGGTCTATCGACGGATGTGGCGGTGGACGGGCACGCGATGGCTATCGATTCGCCCCCCCTTGCGTGACAATTATTTGCCAATTACCCTTTGCGCTGGGCTGGTGTTGGTGTTGGCTTGGTTGCCGTTGGTGATGAAGGGCTTGGCGGGCACCATGGCTTGGTTGGTGCCGGGCCTGCTGGTGATTGGGTTGCCTATGTTGTTGTTGTGGCTGGCATACCGGCGCTGAGGTTATGGTTGGAAATCGCCTGGTCGATTCGGGGGCGCTGGATTTGTTTGGGGCGCTGGCGGCGGCGGCCCGGGGCCGATCGGCCCTGGTGGCGATGCGCGGGGGTGAGCGATCGCGGGCGCTGAAGGTGATGGCCAAGGCGCTGCGGGTAGCCCAAAACGACATTTTGGAAGCGAATACGCTGGATTTGGAAGCCAGCCGCGAAAAGGCGAACAGTGGGTTGCCCCTGCTGTGGATTAAGTTCACGCCCGATCGCCTGCAACGGGTGGCGGACATGCTCGATCGGCTGGCGGATTTGCCCGACCCGATTCGCCAAGCAATCCGCGCCACCCACCAAACCCAAAACCTGCAAAGCTATTGCCAACTGATGCCCCTGGGGACGATCGCCCTGGTCTATGAGGGGTTGCCGGAGTTGGGGGCGATCGCGGCGGGCATGGGCATCAAAACCGGCAACAGCATGATCCTCTACGGCAGCGGCGAAACGAAGCACACGAACGCGGCGATCGCCTCGGCCCTGGTGGATGGCTTGACGGCGGGCGACTTGCCGCCGGAGTGTGTGACGGCGATTCCGTCCGATCGCGACATTTCCATGCGCGATTTGGTGGCCCAGGAGCGGTATTTAAACCTGATTGTGGCCTACGGGCGGCCGAAACTGGTGCAACAGGTTAGCCAATTTGCGACGGTTCCGGTGTTGGGCGCGGCGATCGGCAATTGCTATTTGTATTGGGCCCTGTCCGGCGAGTTGGATGTGGTGCGCTGGTCAATTTGCGACAGCCACCAGGGCGACCCGGAGGCGGTGAATGCGATCGAGAAAGTCCTCGTCCACGAACGCCACAATCGATCGATGCTCGGCGTGTTGTTCGGCTCTTTGCAGACGGACGGCTTTGAAGTGCGGGTCGATGACCATTTGCAACAGGATTTTCCGGACTTGCCCCTGGCCGGCGATGACGAGTGGAGCCGGCCCTATTTGACCAAAACCGTCGCCTTTCGCACCGTGGCCAGCGTGGAGGAGGCGATCGCTGTGATCCACACCCACAGCAGCGGCCATGCGGACTGCATCGCCACGGAGTCCTATCGAGAAGCCCACCAATTTGCCTCGCGCCTCGACAGCGCCTCGACCTATATCAACGCCTCGCCCCGGTTCCAGCGCAACCCGCGCGGCAGTGCGTCGGTGTTTTTGGGGATGTCGAACCAAAAGGGCTACCGACGCGGCGCGATCGGGCTGGATATGCTGACGACGATCAAACAAATCGTCCAAGGCGACGGTTGATTGGGGTTAATTAGACCTCTTGGATCAATCAAGACCCTCACCCTAAATCCCTCTCCCAAGTCGGGAGAGGGACTTGATGATCAGAACCGTAATCGCTATCACCCACCCGTTCTGGCTCCCCTTCGCCCACCTTGGGAGAAGGGGTTGGGGGATGAGGGCCTCTGGCTGATTCGTGCAGGAGGTCTATTGGGTTAATTGACAGGGTTAATTAACTGGGATGCGCCATGGGGGTTGCACGGGTCGCTAACCAGTGGGCGGCGATCGCGCCGTTGCCGGGGCCGCTGGCCAGGCCCCAAGACCCCGTGCCGCTAATCGCAAACCCGTTGGGGGCGCAGGGTTGAACGATCGCCTGGCCGTCGGCATAGACGGGCCGGGGGCCAACCCAGGGTTGCAAGGGGCCGATCGTGCCCAGGTCGATCTCGCTGGGGTCGATCGGCCCGCCCAGGTTCAGGGCCAGCAGCTCCGGGAAAAATTGCTGGGCGGCGATCAGTTGCGATCGCAGGGCCCATTGTGCGCCGGGGTGGTCGAGGTCGAGGGGCCGATCGGCTCCGGGATAGAACTTGCAACCACCGATCCGAATTTCCCACTGGCCGGCGGTGGGGCCGAGGGCATCGGGCTGGAACCGATCGAGCTGGCGCGGGTCGAGGCGGGCTGGGTCGATCGCAGTTTCGGTGGCGCACCAGTGGGGATCGATGAAACCGGCCCGATCGCCTGTCAGCTCGCGAGGATCGATCGCCCCCACCCCCCGATCGGCTAGCGCATCCAGCCAGCCCAAAAAATCCGCCGAGGGAATCAACGTGGGGCTAATCACCAGCGGGCCGGCGAATCCGTCGTGTTTCCAGGCCCGGCGGGGGAAGCGCAGGCTTTGGGCGATCGCCGCCGGGGGCACGCGGAACGTAATCGACGTGCCCGCAATCGGGAACAGGGCCGCCGCCACTGCGCCACTCTGGGCCAGCAGAGGATCGAAGCCCGTGGCAAAAATGAACTGATCGCCCGCGTTGCCGAGGGTGATCGCCTGGCCCCCCGTGATTGCCCGCAGGTGCTGGATTCGCCCGCTGGCATCGCGCTCGATCCCGACGATTTGGGTGGCCAGTTGCCATTGCAAGCAGCCGATCGACTCCAACTGCGCCGCCAATTCCGCCACCAAGCGGCTGGCGTGGATTGCGCCGCCCGGTTGCCGGGTGATGCAGCCTGCAAAGGGGTCGCGGGTCAAAAATCCCTCTAGACCCGGATTCAGGGCGATCGCCTCCGCCACCGACACCACCCCCGCCACCGCCTCGGGGCCGCTGGCTTGGTTCAGGCGATCGACCTCCCGATGGGCCTTGGCTTCGGCCGTCGGCCCTTGATAAATCCGCAGTTTCGGGCCCAGGTGCAAGCCGGTGCGGGCCGCAATCTGGGGGCACTGGTGGGCGAAATCGCGCCATAATTCGAGGTTTTGCAGCCCAAACCGCAGCATGGCTTGTTCCTGCGCGGCCGCCTGGGGTGCTGCGGCCCGGGCCCGATCGAGAAAGGCCTCGATCGCCGTTCGATCGGCCGCCGTCGCCTGAAAACCGGGATAGGCATAGCCGCCCTGGTCGATCGGGGTTTGAAACGCCACGGCCAATTGGTCGGGAGTCAGGCCGCCCGCCACCAACCCTTCGCTGGCGGTCAAGCTGCGGCCGTTGCCCGCCGTCAGCCCCGCCCCCGGTTCCACCGCCCGATCGATCATCACCAAGGCCGGCAGCGCCCGGCCCGATCGCTGGCAATCCTGCCCGATCGCCCAGGCCGTCAACAACCCAGCCACGCCCGCCCCGACGATATACACCCGATCGGGCGATGCAGCGGCCCGATCGGCAGAATCTAGCAGCACAGACGACATGGCAGCAGCTCGGTCTCAAAACCAATTCAAGGGGCCTGGCAATTTTAAGGCGTTCCCTCGGCTTCGGGCCGCCCTGCGGGCGCGATCGCCGCAAACAGTGCTGAATAGTCCGTGTCGCCGAGACCCTGGGCGATCGCCCGTTCGACGATTGCCCGCACCGCCGTCACCGGCCCCGTTTCGATGCCCTGGGCCGCCGCCGCCTGGGCAAACAAATCCAGATCCTTCAGCAGGTGCTTCGTGGGGAAATTGGGGCGATCGAAGTCCCGATCGCGCATTCGTTGCAGCTTTTTGTCAAAGGTCGGCGCGTAGAGGGCGCTGGGGCGCAAAATCTGCAAAAACGTCTCGATCGCAATCCCTTCCCGCTCCACCAGGGCCAAACTGGCCGCAAAGGCCGTGGTCAGGGAGCCGATTAACTGATTCATCGCCAGCTTCAGGGCCGCCGCCGACCCCACGGGCCCCACCAACAGCGGCTCGGGGCCAAAGGTCTGCAACCAAGCCCGCTCGCCCTCGAACTGGGCCGGCGTGGCCCCCACCATCAGCAACAGCTTGCCCGTGCTCAGTTCGGGAATGCTGCCCAGCACCGGCGCTTCGTAATAGTCACAGCCCAAAGCGGCCAACTCCGCCGCGATCGCCCGGCTTTCCTCCGGGGCGATCGTGCCCATTTGCACCACGGTTTTGCCCGCCAACCGCGACCCGATCGCCCGATCCAGCAACACCGATCGAATCGCCGCCCCATCGGCCAGCCACAACACCACCCGATCGGCCGGGCCGATCGCCGCCGCCAAATCCGTCGTGACGCTCAGGCGATCGATCCCTTGCAACGGGGTCAACGCGTCGGGCGATCGATTCCACGCCACCACCTCCTGCCCCGTGGCCGCCAACCGCCCGGCCGCCGCCCGACCCATCAACCCCATGCCCAACACGGCTACTAAAGCCATTGCGCCCGATCCCGATCGCGAAGGAATATTCGTGATTCTAGGGCTGGAAGGGGTTCAGGATGGGCAAATGGTTGCAACGATGGGGGCAGGCGATCAGTCCTGGGGCTGGCCCACCCGATTACCTGGGTTGGGTGAGATAATCCAATCAGGATCTAAGCTAAAAATCCGCCGACCACCGAACGTTTTGGGAGATTGCAGAATGTCGCGCTTGCTAATCGATCGCTACTATGCGGATTTGGCCGATTGCAAGCAATATGGCGGGCAATTGAATGAAAGCAATTTGCGGAAATGTTTTGGCAATTTGTTGGATGGGTATTGCCGGCCCCGCAACTATCGATTGGTAGAAGAAATTTCGACCCGCACCGCCCGAGGCAACATCATCAAGTTTGATGGGGTGGTGAAAAATGCCCTGCGCTTCGATTTGGGCTATTGGGAAGCGAAGGACGAAAAGGACGATTTAGAACGCGAAATTGCGGCCAAATTTGAGAAGGGTTATCCCAACGACAATATTTTATTTGAAGATACAAAAACCGCGATTTTAATCCAAAGCGGTGAGGAAGCCTTACGGATTCCCTTGGCGGATGCGGCGGCGTTGGATCGTTGCCTGAATGCGTTTTTGGATTATGAACGGCCGGAGGTGAAGGGATTCCGGCAGGCGATCGAGAAGTTTCGGGAGGATTTGCCGCAAATTGTGGAGGTGTTGCGGGGGACGATCGCCGAGCAAGAATCAACCAATCAGCGATTTTTGGAATTGCGCGATCGCTTTTGGGAAACCTGCAAAACCTCAATCAATCCGCAGATTACGCTGTTTGATATTCAAGAAATTTTGATTCAGCATATTTTGTCTGAGGATATTTTTCTGAATGTGTTTAATGACGCGCAGTTTCACCGGGATAACAACATTGCGCGGCAAGTGCAGGCGGTGGTGGATAGTTGTTTTTCGGGGACGTTGAAACGAAATGTTTTGAAGTCGATCGATCACTATTACGGAATTATTCGGCAGCAGGCGGCGACGATCGCAGATCATCACGAGAAGCAAGAATTTCTGAAGTCGGTTTACGAAAATTTCTACAAAGCCTATAACCCAAAGGCGGCCGATCGGCTGGGGATTGTCTACACGCCGTCGGAAATTGTCAAGTTTATGATCCAGGGGACAGATTACCTGCTGGATAAACATTTCGATCGGCTGTTGTCCGATCCGGGCGTGAAAATTCTCGATCCGGCGACGGGCACGGGGACATTTATCACGGAATTAATTGAATATTTATCACCACAAACGCTGGCGCAAAAATATCGCGAGGATTTGTTTTGCAATGAGGTGGCGATTTTGCCGTACTACATTGCGAATTTGAATATTGAATATTGCTATCAGCAGAAAACTGGAACGTATGAGGAGTTCAATAATATTTGTTTTTTGGATACGTTGGATCACGCGGGGCTGAAAGAGGAGCAAAAGGATCTGTTTTCGCTTTCGGTGGAAAACACGGAACGGATTCGGCGGCAAAATGCGGAAGATTTGACGGTGATTATTGGCAATCCGCCCTATAACGCTTGGCAGGAAAACTTTAATCTCCGTAATGCCAATCGCCCTTATCAAGAAATTGATAAGCGGTTGAAGGATACCTATATCAAGAAGGGAACGGCCCAAAATAAAATCGCTGTTTACGATATGTACGTACGATTTTATCGTTGGGCATCGGATCGGCTAACAGAAGGTGTTTTGTGTTTTATTACCAATTCATCATTCTTGGATTCAAAATCCTTTGACGGGTTCCGTAAATGCATTCAAGAAGAATTTGATTATGCTTATTTTCTCGATTTAGGTGGCAATGTTCGCGAAATTTCGGGACGTGATGGAATTTTTATTGGTGAAGAGCATACGATCTTTGGCATTTCTGCGATGACTGGGATTGTGATTGGCTTTTTAGTCAAGAAACGCGGCAATCATGACGGCTGTAAACTTTTCTATTGTCATCCGTTTCATATCCATGCTTTGCGTTCTGAAAAGCTCAATTATTTGAAAGCAACCAAGTTTGCTGACATTGACTTTGAGCGAGTTCGTCCAGACAAGAAACAAAACTGGATTAATCAGACGGATAACGATTTTGATCAGTTGTTGCCGCTGGTTGATAAGGAAGTGAAGGCGGGCCGGGGCGATCAAGCAATCTTTCGCCTATTTTCGCGAGGTGTTGTAACCCAACGAGATGAGTGGGTTTATGACTTCTCGCGCGAAAGCCTTGAGCAGAAAGTGAAGTATATGATAGTTGCTTATCAAGAACGACTAACAACTGGCAAGCGCCGTGATTCTCTAGATATGAAATGGGATGCAGATTCTGAGACATATCTAAATCGAAAAATCTCCAAGAAATATAATAAAGGTCAAATTGTAAAAGCACTTTATAGACCTTTTCATAGAATATGGCTGTATTTTGATCAACATTTTAATGGACGAGTTTATCAATGGAAAAATATTTACGACAATCATGAAAATTTGATTCTGTTACTTAACGTTGGCAATCCAGATTTTGCCTGCTTAAGCTCGTCTGAAATTGTTGACTTGGCTAATTTGAAGTTCGGTAATGGTGGCACTCAATGCCTGCCAATTTACACCTACGATCGCGACGGCAATCGCAGCGAAAACATCACCGATTGGGCGCTGCAACAATTCCGCGAAAACTATCAGGATTCACAGATTCAACGGCTCGATATTTTTCATTACACCTACGCCGTTTTGCACCATCCCGCCTATCGGCAAAAATACGAAATTAACCTGAAACGCGACTTTCCCCGACTGCCCCTCTATGCGGACTTTTGGCAATGGGCAAATTGGGGCCGCGACCTGATGGATTGGCATATCAACTACGAGGCGATCGAACCCTACCCGCTCGATCGCGCCGACCTGCCCCCCGACGACAAAGCCAACCCGCCGAAACTAAAAGCCGACAAAACCAACGGCACAATTCAAATCGATCGACTCACCACCCTCAGCAACATTCCCCCGATCGCCTGGGACTACAAACTTGGCAACCGCAGCGCGATCGAATGGGTCTTGGATCAACACAAAGAAAAGACCCCCAAAGACCCCACCATTCGCGAATTGTTCAACACCTATCGCTTTGCGGATTATAAAGAACGGGCGATCGATTTGATTCAGCGCGTCTGCACCGTCAGCGTCAAAACCATGGAAATCGTGCAGCAAATGCCCGCCGAATCGGTGCATCAGCCGCGAATTTCCTGAGAAAGGGTATCTAAATAATTACGCCAAACAGCTTCTCAGATTAAAAACGACGATCCTGGTAGGGGCGGGTTTCAAACCTGCCCCTACGACAATTTTGACCGCTTAGGAGAGGGTATCTAAATAATTACGCCAAACAGCTTCTCAGATTAAAAACGACGATCCTGGTAGGGGCGGGTTTCAAACCCGCCCCTACGACAATTTTGACCGCTTAGGAGAGGGTATCTAAATAATTACGCCAAACAGCTTCTCAGATTAAACGCGACGATCCTGACCCAAACCGAATTGGCATAATGGGAACCATGGCCCAAGCCGCCACTGCAATAACCGCGAGGCCCGCCCGATGGTTGCTCAACTGGATTCGCAAGCTTCCCCGGCGGTGATTTATCCCGACAGCGACGGCCAACCGATCGCAGACAACACCCAACAATTCCGCTGGATTACGGTCATTCAAGGCAATCTGGATTGGATTTTTGCCCAGAATGATCAGGTGTTTGTGGCCGGCGACTTGCTGTGGTATCCCGTGGAAGGCGACAACAAAACGCGCCAAGCACCCGATGTGATGGTGGTGTTTGGGGTGGGCAAGGGCGATCGGGGTTCCTATCGGCAATGGTGCGAAGGAAACATCGCCCCGCAGGTGGTTTTTGAGATTTTGTCGCCCGGCAATCGATTAGCAGAAATGCTGAAAAAGCAGATGTTTTACGATCGCCACGGAGTCGAGGAATATTACATTTACGACCCCGATCGCCATGAACTCAGCGGGTTTTTGCGCGGGGCAGCACCGACACCCTGGCTGACCCCGATCGAATCCATCGAAAATTGGGTGAGTCCGCGCTTGGGCATCCGCTTTGAATTCACCGAAACCAGCCTGAATCTGTTTCAGCCCAACGGTCAGCCCTTTTTGACCTACGCGGAATTGGGCGAGCAACTGGTGAACGAGCGATCGCGCGCCGCAGCGGCCACCCAACGCGCCGAACAGGAGCGCCAACGAGCCGATCGCCTCGCGGAACAGTTGCGCGCCCTGGGCATCGATCCCGATCGACCAGCGGACGGGTAAAGCACTTCAGAACAGAATCGGGCAATTTTTGGGGCTGAATAGGCCTCTGCCTTTACCATTTGGTTAAAGAATCGCGGGTTCGATCGCGATCGCCCTTGCCCCCGTCGCCTGTCCTATGTCCGAGTTTTCGATCGTCGATGCACCCGCCGCCACCGAGTTCGATCGGGCGATGATGCGCCGCTGTCTGGAGCTGGCTCGCCAAGCCCTCGGACGCACCGCCCCGAACCCGATGGTCGGCAGCGTGATTGTCCAAGGCACAGAAATCGTCGGCGAGGGCTTCCACCCCGGCGCGGGCCAGCCCCATGCGGAAGTGTTTGCCCTGCGCGCGGCGGGCGATCGGGCGCGCGGGGCCACCGCCTATGTCAGCCTCGAACCCTGCAACCACTACGGCCGCACGCCGCCCTGTTCCAAGGCCCTGGTGGAAGCCGGGGTGGCCAAGGTGGTGATCGGCACGGTGGATCCCAATCCCCAGGTGGCGGGCCAGGGGATCGCCACCCTGAAGGCGGCGGGGATCGAAACCCTGGTGGGCGTGGAGCGGGCCGCCTGCGATCGCCTGAACGAAGCCTTTTTCTATCGGATTCAGCACGGGCGGCCCCTGGGCATTTTGAAATATGCCATGACCCTCGACGGCAAAATCGCCACCACCAACGGCCACAGCGCCTGGGTGACGGACGAACGCGCCCGCGCCGAAGTGCATCACCTGCGGGCGGGCTGCGACGCGGTGATCGTCGGCGGCAACACCGTGCGCCGCGACAATCCCAAATTGACCAGCCACGGTTTGGAAGCCCACGATCCGCTGCGGGTGGTGATGACCCGGCGGCTCGACTTGCCCCAAACCAAGGCCGATGGCCCGGTGCTGCATTTGTGGCAAACGGCGGAGGTGCCGACCCTGGTGCTGACCCTGCCGGGTGCGAATCCCGAGATGCAAGCCTGGTTGCGCGATCGGGGTGTGGAGGTGCGCGAAGTGCCAGACCTGTCGCCGAAGCGGGCGATCGACCTGTTGAATGAGCGGGACTGTTTATCGGTGCTGTGGGAATGTGGCGGGGCGCTGTCGGCCCAGGCGATCGCCGATGGATCGGTGCAAAAAATCCTCGCCTTCATTGCGCCCAAAATTGTCGGCGGGGCCGCGGCTCCGTCGCCCGTGGGAGACCTGGGTCTGACGCGGATGGGCGATGCGATCGCGCTCGATCGGGTGACATGGCGGGCCGTGGGCCAGGATTTCGCGATCGAAGGCTACCTGCGAACCCCCGACCCGCCGGCCGATCGCTAGTGCATCCCTGCCGCCGCCGCCCAGCCCAGTAGCTCCGCCTCATCCTCCGCCGCCACTTCCACGTAGGCCTTCAGTTGGCCCAAGTTGCCGCCGGCCAAGGTCAGCGCCGCCAGCAGCACTCGCTCCGTGTGGGCCTCCGCCGCCGGGTCGGGATCGGCCGATCGGGGATAGTTGACCAAAATGCCCAAGACCGTTTCTTGCTGCTCGATCGGGACGTGGGCTTTCACGTAATTCCGAATCCCTTGGGGCAAAAACATCGCGAGTCTCCCGGCCCGTTGAGCGCTGTTGGTGGTGGGTGGTGCGGTTTCAGGCCGCGCGGTTTTAAGGAATCGGTTTCAGCATTTCGGTTTCGATCGTGCCGTCTTCCTGCACCCAGGCCAGTCGCCCGATCCGCCGGGTGCGGGCCCGATCGCGCGCCGACTCCCGCGTCACGGTGGGTTGCAAATCCAGCTCCACCCGAATCAGGCTCGGGGCTTCCGTCCGCAACCGCCGTGCATAGACAAAGGCCGCCGCCCGGGCGCGCGGGCCCGCAGGAACCACCAGCCAATCGCTGGCGGGCAGGTGCTCCGGCAGTTTGGCCCCGTCTGCCAGCACCCGGTGCAGGGGTTCCAGGTTCAAACAAAAGCCAATGCCGGGATAGCTGTTGCCATCGGGATCGTAGAGGCCGAGCAGTTGGTCATAGCGACCGCCCTGGCCGAGGATTTCGTGGCCCGTGGCGGCGCTGCTAATTGCCTCAAACACAATGCCGGTGTAGTAGTCAAAGGTCTGAATCAGGCTGAGATCCAGGACGATCGGCAGGGTCTGTTCGGTTCCTTGGCCGTAGTCTTGCAGCAGGTCGATCGTCGTTTTCAGTTGATCCAGCATCGCCTGCTGGTCGGGGGTCAAGTCCAGCTCGGCTACCCGTTGGATCACATCCGTGGGGCGACCGCGCAGGTCAAAAATCATCAAAGCCCGATCGCGCAGGGCCGGTTCCAGGGGCATCGCTTCGATCGCCAGCCGATCGAGCCGGGCCATGGCCGATCGCACCCGATCGCGCCAGGGCTGCGGAAACGGTTCCAACAGCGATCGGGTCAGGCCCGCCTCGCTCAACAGCAAGTGCCAGTCCGTCACGCCCGATCGCTCCAGGCAATCCGTCAGCAACAGCAGCGCTTCCACATCCGCCGCCACGCCACCGATCCCCAGCAGTTCCACCCCCGACTGGAAAAATTCCTGTTGGCGGTTGGCGTTGCCCTTTGGCGGTTTGCGAAACACATTCGCGCTGTAGCACAGGCGTTGGGGGTGGGTCACGCCGGCCATGCGGGTAACGGCGGCCCGGGCGATCGAAGCCGTCAGCTCCGGCCGCAGCCCCAGATCCTCGCTTTCGCTGTCGTAGATTTGGATTACCGTGTCGCGCCGCACCGAACCGCCCGCCACGAGCGCATCCACCCGCTCCAGGGTCGAGGTGACGATCCACTGATAGCCCCAGCGCTGGAACACATCTTGCAGCTTGGTTTCAATCCAGTGCTTTTGGGCCACATCTAAGGGCAACAGGTCGCGCGCGCCGGTCGGGGGTTGGTGAATCGCCATGGTGTCAGGGGTTAAACGGGGGTCGATCGAGCGATGAACGTCAGAAGATGATTAACGGCTGGCGATTGGTCAGACAATCACTCGCGGCGAATTAACCCCCTACTTCTTACGGCCAAACAGGCCCCCAAACAAGCCACCGCCGGGTTTATCTTTGCCGCCGCCGATCGTTTTGGGCTGCGGCTTCGTGGTTTTGCTGGGCTGGGCCGTGGTTTGACCGGCCGTGAGCCGATCGAGATCTTGTTTCGCGGCCAGGGCGATCGGGTGGCGCGGGTCGATCGCCAGCGCCCGCGTCAAATGCACCTTTGCCAGCGTGCCCTGTTGTTGTTGCAGATAAATCTTGCCCAACCAGGCATGGCAACCGGCATTATTGCCGTCAATCTTCAGCGCTTCCTTCAGCTCCTGCGTGGCCATGGCGAGCTGCCCCTTCGCCGTCAGCTCCTCCACTCGTTGCAAAGCCCGCGCCACAAACTGAATATTGCTGGTGCTGCCTTCGCGGGCCGCCGTCGTTTCGCCGCTCGGGGTGGGGGCAGGCCGGGCCGCCGGGGGTGGGGGCGGTGGTGGGGCGGCTTGGGTTGAGGGCCGGGCCATCGAGCCTTGGCCAGCGCCCTGGGCCGTGCGCAACAGGTACACCAAATTCAGCTCGCTGATTTCGGCAATCCGGATTAAAACTTGGTCGAGGGTGTCGTACTGTTGCGCCGCGATCGCTTGCAGTGCTTTCAGGTATGCGCCCTGCACGTTGGCTTCCTGGCTTAACTGTTGGGCGAGTTTGCCCTCAATGGCCACTTTGTTGGCCTGTTGCGGCAGTCGCCCATGCATCATCCGGAGCACGGCCTCGTGGTCGGCGCGCTTCGCATCGTTGGAGAGCGCGGCGTAGGCTGGGTTCACCAGTCGGGACATCAGTTGCTGGGCGTAGGCTTTGCCCTGGGGAGTTGCTGCCGAGCAGGTGTCTGGATGCAGCCGAGGGGCAATTTGCAAAAACCGCTTGCGAATCGTTTTGGGATCCGTGCCGATCGGCACCCCCAAAATGGCGTGGTAATCCGTCACATCGTGGCCAAAAAGCCCTCGTTGAATCTCGAATGACATAGCGCGCCGCCGGTGCTGTGAGTCGCTAAAGAAAGAATGGGCTGAGCGATGGAATTGGGGAAGAGGCGATCGAGGCGATCGGGCTAATACCGGATGCCGCCGTTCAGGAACACCGCGCCATGACAGCCGCCGAGACCCAGGGACTGGGGCCGTGCGTTGGGGCAAGTTTCCAGGGATGCGGGCCGATCGTCGTTTGAGTGATCGCTATTTAGTAGTGTATCGGTTTAACGCGGCCACGATTGTGATATGGGTCGCTACGGGCCTACCTTGGGCCAGGTTGCTGGCGATTGATGCCAGAGATCCAACGAGGGAACGGCGGCCAGGGCGGCGCACAGTTGCCCGTGCAGGTGGCCGTTGGTGGCCACGAGGCGGCCGGTAGTGGGATCCACGGGGCTGCCATCGTAGGCGCTGACCTGGCCGCCCGCTTCCTGCACGAGGACGATCCCGGCGGCGATGTCCCACAGGGAGAGGCCCCGTTCCCAATAGCCATCGAGCCGACCGCAGGCGACGTAGGCCAGGTCGATCGAGGCGGAACCACCCCGGCGCACGCCTTGGGTCAGGTGGGTCAGATAGCAGAATTCGGGGTAGTTGGTGTCGTGGGTGTCGCGCCGATCGTAGGCAAAGCCGGTGACGAGCAGGCTACGGCTCAGGTGCGCGGTGGTGGAGACTTGCATGGGCAGCCGATCGCGCGTGGCTCCCAGCCCCTGGGCGGCGCGGAACAGTTCACCCCGGTAGGGATCCGCCACCACCCCAACGATCGGCCGGCCCTGGAACAACAGCCCGATCGACACGGCAAAGAAGGGATATTGGTGGGCAAAATTCGTGGTGCCATCCAGCGGGTCGATCGCCCACAGGTAGTCGCCCGCCTGGCCCGTGCCGTCGCCGCCGATCGCCCCGGATTCCTCGGCCAAAATGGCGATGGCGGGATAGTGGCGGGTGAGCACGGCGATCGTCGCGGCTTCGGAGGCCCGATCGGCCGCCGTCACCAAATCGCCCGATCGGCCCTTTTCTTCGGCCTCAATTTTGCCCAGGCACGATCGCACCACCGCGGCCCCCGCGAGGGCCGCTTCCGTCGCCACGTCCAGCAACCGTTGTAATTCCGCGCGATCGGGCATGGCACTCATGGACAACCTCAGCAACCTCAAAAAAGAACCTAAAAGAACCTAAAACAACCAAAAAGAACTCAAAACAACCAAAATGCTGCCAGGTGCTGAAAATTTTCGGCAACCACCGCCCCTAGGACGGGTTTTGGCGACGAAATTCACTGGGGCTTAACCGCATCGGCTCCTGCGGATTCCACACGCCCAATTCCAAAATCCGCGCCCGTTCCTGGGCATAAAACAGGCGGCGATCGTATTTCAACAACCCCGATCGACTGGCGGGAATCGCATAGCCCGTCTTGGCCAATTGCTCGTTGATCAGTTGATCGTCACGCCAAACATAGGCCAGCAAGCGCCCCAGCCGATCGCGCGCCTCCCCCGACTCAAACTCCAGCCAAACCGTCTGACCCGCCACCAACTCCGTCAGGGTTTGTTGGGCCTTCAGACCCCAAGGCTGTTGTCGCAAATCCGGCGCGTCAACGCCCAGCAGCCGGACGGTTTCCAGTCGTTTCGCATCGGCCCCCGTGCCGCGCACTTCCAGGGTGTTGCCGCTGGGGACGCGGTTCACCACCACCTGCACGCCCGTGAGCCGATCGCCCCCGCAGCCACCGAGGGCAAATCCCAGGGCGATCGCCAGAACCAGCGAAATCCAGCCGGTGGGCTTTTTGCTGGTTGGCATCCCCCTGGTCAGCATCAATCCCCGCCCGTCTCCTACTGCGTGCCTAATCCTCATCCAACGGCAGACCCCGGCGCACCTTGCCCTTGCCAAAGTAGCGACCGAATTGCAATTCATACACCTCGTCTTCGTCCTGGGTTTCCACCACCAAATCCGACTGGGCATAGCTGACACAGAGCAACGCATAGCCCTTGTCGCGCAGGCCCGGCGACAGCCCCATCGCTTCCGGTTGCGTCAGTTGGCCTTCGAGCACGCGCACCGCGCAGGCCGTGCAAGCACCGTTGCGGCAGGAGAAGGGCAACGAGGCCCCTTGGTTTTCCGATGATTGCAAGATGTAGCGATCGCCCGGCACTTGCACCTCATGCACTGTGCCCTTCTGGCGATTGTGAATCCGCACCGTAAACAGTTGCGTAGCGGGCGATCGATCCTCAGCAAGATAAGTCATGGCAACCAAACCCTCGGCAAACAAGCCAGCAATTGTGAGCGAAACCGGCGCGATCGGCCGATTTCAACCCAGACCGCGCTGAAAGTTGATTCTATCGTCTCTTCCCATAACCGGCGCGAGCCTGCTAAGATGGCAACCTGTCATCGGGAGAGATGGCCGAGCGGTTGAAGGCGCAGCACTGGAAATGCTGTTTAGGGGTAACTCTAACGAGGGTTCGAATCCCTCTCTCTCCGTTTTTGGGTTTGGGTATTTGGGGCTGGGGACGCGTGGTTGGGCTTGTCTGCTGAGTCCCGTGTCCTCCCTATCCGTTGGCCCTGGTGCCAGGGGAGAACCATCGCCTAGGCTCACCCTAGCCGTGATTCTTCCGTGGCCTGCGGTTTTGGGCCTTGGGCCGAAACTGGATGGGATCGGGATTATGCAGAGATTCCCTGGAACTGGGCGATCGTCATGGCGGTCGGGCGGGGTTAATCAACCGACCGCATGAACCGACCGAATCAAGATTGATCGAACTCGAAAATCGAACTTGAAAATCGAACTCGAAATATTGAATCGGGATATTAAATCGGGATATTGAATTGCAATTCTTAAGCTGATCGGGAATTTGTGATCTACATCACTCCCGTATCATAGATGGGGGATCATGGCTGAGTCGCTCGATCGGTGCGATCGGGTGGCCCTTGGGATCAGCAACGCGCCCCTAGTTCGGCCACAAAACCGTGACAGACGCTAGCCGCCAATCCCGATCAATCGGTAAAATAGGTTACGATCGCGCCGATCGAAGTCATGTTGTGGTAGGGCTTCCGTTCGGTTGCTCGATTGCTACACCCACCGTTTACTCTTCGCCTGTAGAGGTTCCTGCTCGTGCGATCGCGAAACGCTTCCCAAATTGACTCTTCGATCGTGCCTGTGACGCGGCGCACGGGCGCTTATGCTCTGCTCGATAGCCTCTGTCGTCATGGGGTCAAACACATTTTTGGCTATCCCGGCGGGGCAATCCTGCCCATTTATGACGAACTCTATGGGTTTGAAGTATCGGGCCAACTGAAACATATTTTAGTGCGCCACGAACAAGGCGCGGCCCATGCGGCCGATGGCTATGCGCGGGCGACGGGCCAGGTGGGGGTGTGCTTTGGCACGTCGGGCCCCGGCGCGACGAACCTGGTGACGGGGATTGCGACGGCGCACATGGACTCGATCCCGCTGGTGGTGATTACCGGGCAAGTGCCGCGCACCTCGATCGGGACGGATGCTTTCCAAGAAACGGACATTTGGGGCATCACGCTGCCGATCGTCAAGCATTCCTACGTGGTGCGCGACCCGGCTGACATGGCGGCGATTGTTGCCGAAGCCTTTTACATTGCCTCCAGCGGTCGCCCCGGCCCGGTGCTGGTGGATGTGCCCAAGGATGTGGGTCTTGAAGAATTTGACTATATTCCGGTGGAGCCGGGATCCGTGCGACCGGCGGGCTACAAGCCGACGGTGAAGGGCAATCCGCGCCAAATTACCCAGGCGATCGAGCTGATTCGCCGCAGCCAGCGGCCGTTGCTGTATGTGGGGGGCGGGGCGATCGCTGCCGGGGCCCACGCAGAAATTGCCCGTCTGGCCGACCACTTCCACCTGCCCACCACCACCACCTTGATGGGTAAGGGGGCCTTTGATGAGCACCACGACTTGGCCCTGGGCATGTTGGGGATGCACGGCACGGCCTACGCCAACTTTGCCGTGACCGAGTGCGACTTGCTGATCGCCGTGGGGGCGCGGTTTGACGATCGCGTGACCGGCAAGCTGGATGAGTTTGCTAGCCACGCCAAGGTGATCCACATCGACATCGACCCGGCGGAAGTGGGCAAAACCCGCGTGCCGGATGTGCCGATCGTCGGTGATGTGAAGCAGGTGATCACGGAGTTGCTCGATCGGGTGAAGGAATTGGCGATCGTGCCCAACCCGGCCCAAACGGCGGCCTGGCGCGCTCGGATCGATCGTTGGAAGCATGACTATCCCCTCGTGGTGCCCACCTACGACGACGAAATCGCTCCCCAAGAAGTGATCGTCGAGCTGGGTCGCCAAGCCCCCGATGCGTACTACACCACCGATGTGGGTCAGCACCAAATGTGGGCCGCCCAGTTTTTGAAAAATGGCCCGCGCCGCTGGATTTCTAGCGCCGGGTTGGGCACGATGGGCTTTGGGATTCCGGCGGCCATGGGGGCCAAGGTGGCCCTGCCCGATCATCAGGTGATTTGCGTGGCCGGCGATGCCAGCGTTCAAATGAACATCCAAGAGCTGGGAACCCTGGCCCAGTTTGGGATCAACGCCAAAACCGTGATCGTCAACAACGGCTGGCAAGGCATGGTGCGCCAGTGGCAGGAGGCGTTCTACGGCGAGCGCTACTCGTCCTCGAATATGGAAGTGGGGATGCCGGACTTTGGCAAGCTGGCGGAGGCCTTTGGGATCAAGGGCCTGTTGGTGACGGAACGCAGCCAACTGGCGGGGGCCGTGGCCGAAATGCTGGCCCACGATGGCCCGGTGCTGTTGGATGTGCGGGTGCGGCGCGATGAAAACTGTTACCCGATGGTGGCTCCGGGCAAGAGCAATGCGCAGATGCTGGGGTTGCCGGAGGTGAAGCGGGATACGACGGTGAGCACCGTGACCTGCACCAGTTGCCAAACGGATAATCATCCGAGCCATAAGTTCTGCTCGAACTGCGGCGCAAAGCTGTAGAACGGTTTAGAGATTGCTGAATGGTCGCGATCGAATCGCGATCGTTCGGCGAGGGGCGGCGATCGACGAACCATGACCGATGACGGTGGCCAGTCGATCGCTGCTGTTTTGGGTCGTTTTGGGTCGTTTTGGGTAGAAATTGGGGCCGTGGCTCCGACAATCGGTTGGTTAACGAGGTGATTAGGAGACCATGGCAGAGTCGATCGCACCGGGCTGGACTGCCCCTTCATCCGTGGTGGCCGCTGAGGCGATCACTGAGATCATCGCTGAGTCCACGGCTCAGACTATCGCTGACGATCGGGCAATGGCGGCGGAGTTCCACGCCGCAAGCGCCGATACGAGTGCCGATTTATACGTCTCCTGGCCGGACTATCACCGAGCGATCGAGCGGTTGGCATTGCAGGTGCACCGATCGGGCTGGGAGTTTGACAGCATCGTCTGTTTGGCGCGGGGCGGCCTGCGGGTGGGCGACATTTGCTCGCGCCTGTTTCGCAAGCCCCTGGCCATTTTGTTCGCCAGTTCCTACGACGGCGAGTTGGGGCGCGATCGGGGGGTGCTGAAATTTGCCCAAAGTTTGGCCATGACGGGCGATCGCCTCGGGCCGCGCGTCTTGATGGTCGATGACCTGGCCGACTCCGGCGCAACCCTGCAAGCGTCCGTGCAGTGGCTCGCCGATCGCTACAATCTCAGCGAAGTCCGCACCGCCACGATTTGGTGCAAGGGTTGCTCGGCGATCGTCCCGGATTATTACGATCGCTATTTGCCCCACAATCCCTGGATTCATCAGCCCTTTGAGCGCTACGAAACCCTCGATTGGGCAACCCTGGAGCAGGCGATCGATGGTGAGGATTGAGCCTTGGCCCCGCCCAGGCACTGCCAAAACGTCCCAAATAATTCATGCTAACCTTGAGGGGAATTCGGAAATTAGCAAAAAACTTCCGTAATTCCTCGGATGCCATCAGCAATGTAATAATATTCAGAATATTGCAATTCTTGAAATTGTCCCGTCCGCAGTTTTTCAATCCCTTGCCTGGTTGATCGAGCTTTGCGCATCACCGGTAGATCATCAGATCGCCTTCGGTTACATGGGGCACTTATGCTTCGACCCCACCGTCTAGATCAATCTGGATCCATACCCATCTAGATCCAGGGTTTGTGCCCGCCAGCACGAGTTCATGCATTGTGCTTGGAGTGGTTGAACGGCTGGTGATTTGCGCTTCGGAGCGACCGCAGTTGTGTCCGCGTCTCTTGTTTTAGTAGAGGTTGGCTATGGAGAATCAAAACTCTCCCAGCGACGATCGACGGGTCTCGGGTCAACAGGCGCATCGTCCCCGATCGATTGGCCTAAAACCGCTTGGGGAATATCTGGTAGAGGCGGGGTTGCTTGCGCCGGCCCAGGTGGCCGTGGCGCTGAATGACCAAACGGTGACGGGATTGCGATTTGGAGAAATTCTCGCCAAGCGGGGTTGGGTGCGAGAACAAACGATTGAATATTTGATGGATAAGGTGATTGAGCCGGAGCGGCGATCGCTGCGGTATTCGATGGCGGCGACTCAGCGGACGAATGCGAGTGCGAAGGCGGCGGCGGCCGCCGACACGGCGAGTCCCCACCGCAAGGCCTTTGTGCGATCGGACTCGCCAGCGGCGGAAACCAACAAACGCCCCCCGGCTCCGCGATCGGCCAAAATGCCGATCGCCGTATCACAGCCGGTCAGCACCTTTCGGGCCGATGATGCGAGTGTGCGTCACCGCAAGCACTATGGGCCCAGCGCGCCTAGCGGGATGAACATGAGCATGACTCCGCCGCCGCCGCCGCCCCCGTCCTATCCGCCACCGCCGCCCCCTGAAGATGTGGCCCGCGATGGGGATGAATCGATCGAAATCACGACCTGTAATGGCGTGTCCGCGTCGGATGATTTTCGGGACGTGTCCGAGAACTTGGTTTGGATTGGTTAGGGTCTAAAGCGCTAAATCGCCTGTGATCATCGGCCCGAGGTGGATGGTGGGTTGGTTCGATCGCCCGTGGGAGACCGATCGCCCCGAGCGGCCTGGCCTGATTGGCCCATTTATTCGGTGGCGAATATCCCTAGAATGGGAGCGTGATTTGCTGCGATGGTCGTGAACACGCGCCCCACCATTCGATATGGACGTTTCGGATAGCCCTCAGTCGAACCAGCCCTCAAAACCCGCGCCCTCGGTGGCGGCTGGTTCCAAGCTGCCCGGGCGATCGACCCCCGATCGGGGACAGGATTTGGAAGCGGGGTTGCTGACGGTGAGCGGCGGGTCAGAAGTCCCGGAAGCCGTGCGGGATGCCAGCCAGTTGCCCGCGTCAACCCCAACCAAGGCCAAGTCGGGATGGCTGCTGTGGACGATCGGGGGCCTGGTGGGCGCGATCGCCCTGGGCGGTGGTGGGTTGCTGTATCTGGGATCCTTGCGCCAGTTGCCGATGCCCTTGCAGGCGCAACTAGACCAAATCATCGGCAACCCGCCCGCCCCCGCCACGGCCGCCAGCCCCGCCCCCGACCCCAATTCGCTGCTGGGCCATTTGCCCTACAACGAAGCCCCCCGATCGGAACTGCGATCGATCGGCAGCTCGGGGCTGCTGTTGCGGCGATCGGCGGCGCGGGCCTATCGCAACATGGAGTCGGCGGCGCGGGCCGATGGGGTGAACCTGGTGGCCCTATCCGCATTTCGGTCGATTGAACAACAGCAATCGGTCTTTTTTAACGTCAAGGCCGAGCGCAACCAGGCGGCCACCAAGCGGGCGGAAGTCAGCGCCCCCCCAGGCTACAGCGAGCACCACACGGGCTACGCGATCGACATTGGCGACAGCACCGCCCCTTCAACGAATTTAAACCAGCAGTTTGCCCAAACGCGGGCCTTTCGTTGGCTCGATCGCCACGCGGCGCGGTTTAACTTTGAGCTGTCGTTCCCCGAGGGCAACGCCCAGGGCGTGTCCTACGAGCCTTGGCACTGGCGCTTTGTGGGCGATCGGGACAGCCTAGAAACCTTCTATAAAGCCCGCCAGCAAACCACCGGAACCGGCACACCGGGCAGCACCGCCAGCCCCAGCCCCACATCGTCGCCGGACTCATCCGCTAGCTCCAGCCCCGAGCCAAGCGCCGAATCCTCGCCGGAATCCTCGCCAGACTCGATCGAGGTGCGCCCCGTGCGGCCCGTGGTCGATCGCTTCTAAGGCTGCGCGAATTCTGGGCCCAATCGCTTGGCCCAGCCGACACCATCATGAGCCACAGGCCCCAATGGCGATCACCAAAATTTTAGAGTTGATTGTTTTAAGCGAATTGTTGCTAGTGAATTGTTGCCAATAGACGGCTTAATTCTGATCCGGAAAACAGTTTTAAAACGTTACAGTTAACCATCAACGTTCGCGATCGTGGGCAAGACCCATGGATGGTGGCCTTGCATCAATTGCTACTTTGCATTATTAGTTGCCACCTAGCATCAATTGCTACATCAATCATGGGCAATGAAATCCTGGTTGTCACAGCTAGAAACCATTCAGAAAACGCAAAATTGCCCGCCCACGGGAGCGATCGCCAACGGAATTTGCTACCAGATTCAGCCCATCATCTTGAAGTTTCAATGAAGAGGCACGATTAAGCTTGAATCTTGGAAGGGTAATCGCGTATTTTGAGCATATACCCTCAAATGCGCCACCATATCGTCTGAACATCAGGCAGGTAAGTGCCCTAGAGGTAGAGTTTGTAAGATTGCATTTACCTCGCGCGCTCAATCACTATCTAAACCGTATCGATCGCCCTCGTGGCCCCCTTGCACATCTCGATTAAGTCAATTGATTCTGTCCCTTTCCAAGCACTCTTCACTACAGCCATGAAACCGCACAGCATTAATCTTTTTAGTCACTTCCGGAATGCAATGGGCACGGCTGTCCTGGCAGCCGTTGCGACGACGCTCTCCGCTACGGGAGCCGAAGCCGTTGTCTTTTCCGTCGGTAACATTACAAACAACAACATTGGCAACGTTACCACCGGCGAATCGCAACTCTTTTTGGATTTGACGGCCCAAGGATCGAGCCAAGTTCTCTTCAAGTTTGGCAACACTGGCCCCAACGCGGCTGCGATTACTCAAATCTATTTCGATGATGTTGATAGCTCTCCCTTCCTGCTGAGAACCAACGTTGTGACGGCTGATTCCGATGGCACTGGCGACGCAGTGCTCTACAACAGCTTGGCCAATGGCGGCACCCTGCCCGGTGGTAACAATGCCACGCCGGGTAGATTTGACGAAGATTTCAACTTCTCACCGGTATCACGGGGCGGTGGTGTTGCTAATCGGGGCGTGGATCCCGGCGAGTGGGTGAGCTTCCTGTTTAACTTGGCTGGCGGCAAGACCTTTGATGGATTGCTGGCGGCGATCGCCAATCAATCGTTCCGTGTCGGTTTCCACGTCCAGAGCTATGGAAACGGTGGCAGCGAAGCTTTTATCAATAACCCCACTCCGGATCCTAGCCCCAGCCCGGATCCCAGCCCCAGCCCAGATCCCAGCCCCAGCCCGGATCCCAGTCCGGATCCCAGCCCCAGCCCGGATCCTAGCCCCAGCCCCGATTCCAGCCCGGATCCTAGCCCCAGCCCGGATCCTAGCCCTAGCCCAGAGCCTAGCCCGGATCCCGAGCCTAAGTCGGTTCCGGAACCGATGAGCATTGCTGGTTTGATCGCCCTGGGCGCGACGCTACGGACGATGAAGCGCCGCCGCAACGACTAGGATGCTTGAGATCAGGGCAGTTCAACCCTGATCTGTAGACAGTCTGCCATTGACAACGCTCCTGAGAATCGCGCATTCTCGGGGGCGTTGTGGCTTGAGCGCCCTTGGTGGGTTTTCGGCGCGGCCCCGTGGTCTATGGACAATCCAAACGGAGCTGGGTGGGGGCGATCTCGCTGGGGGTTTTGGCTTTGCGCTTGCAGGCGGGGGGCTGGCTGGCCCGTTGGGCGCGAATTCGTTCTAGGAGGACTGAGGCGGGTTCGTCGTTGGGGTCTTGGGGCACGAGCTGACCGCGAAAGGCTTTGGCGAGGGTGGCTTGGTCGAGTCGATCGAGCAGTTGGATCGCGTTTTGATAGTTTTGTTCGATCGCCTCGATCGCTTTGAATCGTTCTTCAACGCGCCGCACAATCTCTTTTTGTTCTTCTAGAGACGGAATTGGAATAGGTACGCTATAAAGTCCAGCCTGATTAATTTTGGGTAGAACAGTTCTTCCTTGATATTCCAGTGCAAAGCTGTTGAAGTCGTCTGATATAAGCCAATATAGTAGATATTTTGTATTACAACGTGCATTTATAGGGTACATATCAGCACTGCAAACTCCATCAAAAGTTGCAATCACTGCTTTGCGCAAATATGGACGTATCTTGGAGTAAATAATCTGACCAGGGAAAAACCGATGTTTAGGGCTGATGACCCCATCTTCCCTAACAGTTTTAAAAGGAAGTAAATATGGTTTCCCTGGCTCAATATGGTTAGGTGCAATATGAGGAAGATCCATGACTTCAGATGGTTCTACAAGGTTACTGGCAACTTCAGCAATATCTGATATACATTGCCATTTCCATTCCACCGGTAATGCCAAACTATTCTTATGAAGGTCGGTATTATCTCGCCAGTCGGCTGTTAGGTCGCCGCGAAAGGCGGCGGCGAGGACGGCTTGTTTATAGCGTTGGATGAGTTTGGGGATATGCTGCAACTCCTCGCGGGCGCGGCGACTGCGGCCCAACAATTCATCCAACTTCTCCACAATCCGCCCCTGCTCCCCCAACGGCGGCAAAGGAACAATTGATTGACGGATTTTAGTTAGAACAATTCGCTTGATTGCCGATCCTGTCATTTGACCTGTAATCAGAGCGAAACCCTCAGGGCTACGCAAAAAATAAACTAGAAATTCAGCATCAAGAACTTCTTTATGAGTTCTGATCAATGCGACACTAGATAATAGGCTAAATTCTTGCTCCAAGCTGTTAATCGTTACATCTCCAGTATTAACCCCATCCTTGACTAGGAGAACATCGCCTTTTTGGGGATCACATCTCCTGTAAATCTCTTCATGTAAATCAGCATCAATATATGAAAGCTTTGAAAGATCAATCCCATTGTTTTTAATGTTTTTCGCAGTGATGTATAAATATCTATTTTCTCCAGGATCATCATATTGTTTTTTAGGAGAAAAATGAGTTCCATCTTGGATTTTTCCGCATAGAACATCAAGCCCACCCCAGCACCATCCAATCGGCAAATCATTCATTCTTTTAACTCCTATTCAATCGTTTTCATCAATCAGCGTAGGTTGGGTTGAGCCTCGCGAAACCCAACACGACTTATATCAATGTTGCTGGCGTTGGGTTTCATTCTTCAACCCAACCTACTCGCTAGACATAACACCAGTAATGCCGGTTTTTGATGAGCCAAAATCCGCAAAACCTCATCCCGCGTTTTCATTCTGATCCCCCGCCAAATTCAGACCCTCATAAATCAACGCCAACGGACAAATCAGATCCAAACCACTCAATACCAAACAAGCCTGATCCTGATCCGCCACATCATCAGGATAGGTCGTTAGCTCCCACTTGCCGCCGCTGGTTTTGGTATAGCGATCAACCCCGACCTTTTCCGCATCAATTAATAAATATTCCGTCAGCGTGGGTAGCCGCCGATAGTATCGAAACTTATCACCCCGATCGAAGGCCGCCGTACTGGGCGACAGCACCTCCGCAATCAGTTGCGGATAGCTAATCACGTCGATCGCCTGCCGATCCCGATCGTCACAACTCACAACCAAATCGGGATAAAAATAGGGTCCCGCCGCGCTTACCCGCACCTTCGCATCGGCCACATTCACCCGACAGCCCCGATCGCGCACGTGCGATCGCAACAGACTGTAGAGGTTCAGCGCCAAATCATTGTGGGCCAGGGTTCCGCCCGCCATCCCATAGGCCACCCCATTCAGATATTCATGCTTCGTCGGTTGGGTCGCCTCCCAAGCCAGATACTCAGCCACCGTCATCGATCGGGGCAGATCCGCCCGCTGAAATTCTGCAATCATTCGCCCGCTTCCTCCGTGGGTAGCGCCGCCATCAGCGCCGAAATTTCCGCCAGCGCCTTGCTTAAATGATCCGCGATCGCCTCGGCGATGTCTTCGGGTTCCGTTAGGTCGTCTTCCGGGTCGTTGCTCGTGTCCCGCAGCCAACTCAGATCCAAATTATCCTGGCGATCGGCAATTTGCGCCCGCGTAAAACAGCGAAACCGCCCTTCCTCGCCCTGATCCTGACGGGGCGATCGGCCCAACGGGTCAGAGCCAAAAGCCGCCTCAAACGCCGCAAAATCCGCCAACGTAAGCTGACGGGTTTTGCCAAAGCTCTCCATATTCGCCCGCAAATCGTAGACCCAAACCGCCTTGGTGTTGGCGCGATCGGTCTGCCCCCGCGTGAAAAACAACACATTCGTTTTCACACCCTGGGCATAGAAAATCCCCGTCGGCAACCGCAAAATCGTATGCAAATCGCATAGCTCCATCAGTTGTTGCCGCAATCGCCGCCCCGTGTTGTCCTCAAAAAGCACATTGTCGGGAACCACCACCGCCGCCCGGCCGCCCGGCTTCAGCGCCCGATAGATGTGCTCCACGAAAGCCAACTGCTTGTTCGACGTATCCGCCGTAATCGAAAAGTCCGATCGGGTCGGTCGGCCGCCGCCTTTTTTCGTGCCAAAGGGCGGATTCGTCAAAATCAGATCCGCCTTGCCCAGCCCTTCCCCATCGGGCGAAAGACTATCGCCACAATTCACCGCCTTTTCGATGCCATGCAACAGCAGGTTCATTAAACAAAGCCGGTGGGTGTCTGGCACCAGTTCCAGACCGCGATAGGCTTCCTGGCGCTGAAAGATCGCTTGGGCTTCACTGAGGGCGTACAGGTCGTTGGTTTGCTGCTTGATGTAGTGATCCGCCGCCACCAAAAAACCGCCCGTGCCCGCCGCCGGATCTTGGATAATTTCGCCCGCCTGGGGTTGCACCAACCGCACAATGCAATCGATCAAGGGGCGCGGCGTGAAATATTGACCGGCTCCCGATTTCTTTTCGGCGGCGTTTTTTTCCAACAGACCTTCGTAAAGGTTGCCCAGGCCTTCTTCGCGGGCCGAAAACCAATCGAGCTGATCGATGTCGTGAATCAGCGATTGCAAATTCGTGGGCTTCCGGAGCCGGGTTTGGGCATCGGTAAAGATCGCCAAAATCACCGGGTCTTTGACTTTGGTTGCGTCGCCCAAATCCAACAACAACCGCTTATAAAAATCCAACTGCTCCAGACCCACCCGCTGCAACAGTTGGCCCCAGCGATAGTCCGCCGGTAGCCGACCCTCCTCGCCCGTTTCCGCCAACATTTTCAGAAACAGCAGATAGGTCAGCTCGGTGACATATTCGTGATAGGTAATGCCGTCATCCCGCAGGATGTGGCACAGGTTCCACAGTTTCGCGACAATATCACCGGTTTTGGGGCTGTTGCTCATGGTGGCTCTTGCTTGCGGGGGGGTGGTTCAGTTCAGCTTGATTGCTCGGGGCAAGGGGCTTCAGCCCCTTGTCTGGGTGGGGGCTAGGTCACGCCCGATCGCGCCAGAGTTCTTCGGTAATGTCGCCCACGAGGGTTTCCAGTTGCCCCTCAAAGATCCGGTTCAAACGGGTAAATCCCCCATCTTTACGAAAAGGTTCTTGATCAAAGGCGGTGCGATCGACCACAAATTCTCGCGCCATCTGTTCCCCAATCCTGGCCAGCCAACGCCGCTGGGGATCAGTCCAATTGCGTTGGGCCATGACCCGCTGGATCGCGTTTTTGACCCGCTGATCATAGGGGATTAACGGATCGCCCAAGGCCGCTTGGCGAATAAACCCAATGATCGAGGCGGCAATATCCTCGTTTTTGGTGTCGCGCCAGGCTTGCCGCAAGCTGGTTTCCGAGTAGCCTCGCCGATCGAGATCGAGCCGCAACTCCCGCAACTGCGATCGGGTCAACTCGCGCGGCCGCTGCAACACCACCGTGAGCGCCGCCAATTGGTTGCGGTTGTCGCGAATGTAGGCCGCAAAGCTATCGAGAAAATCATCGGGCCTTTGGCCTTGGCCATAGCCCTTGGTCACGGCCACGATGCGATCGGGATGGTTGGAAATCGGCAACCACTGGCCCTGGCCCGCCTCCGGGTTCCAATCCAAAATTGGCCCCAAACCGGGCCGATCGCGCACCCACGCGGCCAACTCCGCCAGGGGCGCGGTGCGGAACCGTTCCAACGTGGCGGCGGGCGTTTCGCCGCTCTGGGCTTCGTAGGCGGTTTGGGCGGCCTCGGCCAGTCGCCGCACTTTTTGTCGCAACTTGACGATGATCTGATCACGAATGATCGCCCGGTGGGGTTCGTTGTCCCCTTGGGCCAGCTCATCAAAGAGCTGCTCCAGGGTAATTGTGGGATTCACCACCACGGGTTTCATCTCCGTCAGGGTTTGCAATTGGTGATAGAGATCCACCGCATCAAAAATGCGGAAGGTTTCTTTACCAATTTCAGAACATTGGCGGGTGGCCCGGCCCAGCATTTGTTCATATAAAATCCGACTATTCACCCGTCGCAAAAAGACCAGATTGGTGATGCTGGGAATGTCAATGCCGGTGGTGAGCAGATCCACCGTGACGGCAATTTTAGGTAGGGCATCGTTTCGGTACGATCGAATCAACTCACCGACGCGATCGACGCTGCCCGTCAGTTTCCGCACGGCCGCATCCTCAATCTCGCCATACTGATCGGCCATGGCTTGTTTGACCTGTTCCACAACCAGATCTGCATGGGCATCATTCACCGCAAAAATCAGGGTTTTTCCCGGCAAGCTGGGATCAATGTGGCGGGCGAGTTCCTGGGCCACCACTTGGTTAAAGGCGACGGTAATCACCTTTTTGTTGAATTGCTCCACGTCAAAGGTCAAATCGTCGGCGGTTTGGGCCAGGTCGATCGTGCCGGTGGTGGTGTTGAACCGTTCGATCGGTTCACCGGCCGCAAACTGAATCCCGTTTTGGCTGAGGGCTGTGGTGATTTGAATCGGTGGCTCATGATCAATCAAGTGGCCATCAATCACCGCCGCTCGATAGGAATATTTGAAAATCGGTTCGCCAAAAATTTGCGTGGTGTGCAGGGCCGGTGTGGCCGTGAGGCCAATTTTGACCGCATCAAAGTGTTCTAAAACCCGCCGATATTTGGAAACGTAGTCCTCTTGGCTGCGGAAACTAAGTTCACTATCGGACAGTTCCCGATCGAGCAAATAGCCCCGGTGACATTCATCAATCACGACCAAATCGTATTGGTTAACGGGAGGAATTGCCGTGCGATCGTTGGCGTAGAGCACCCGTTTCACGAGGCCTTGAATCGTGCAGATATGCACTTTGGTTTCGAGGTCGGGGATGATTTTGCCCAGACCTTGCAGCCCAAAAATATCGCCAAAGGCCTTGGCGCTGACGATTTTGGTGGTGCGAAAGGCATCTTCGGCCTGCTGGCCCAGGGCGCTGCGATCGACCACAAAGCAGATCCGCCGAAACCGCTTGGCACTCAGCAAACGATAGAGCAGGGCGATCGCTAGTCGGGTTTTACCGGTTCCGGTGGCCATGGCCACGAGCAGTTCTCGCCGATCCTGAGCCAGGGCCTGTTCGATCGCCGCGATCGCCTGTTCCTGATAGGGCCTCAATTGAAATCCCGACGGGTAGGCCAGGGTTTTCAGGGCCGCATCGGCGGCCTGGCGATCGATCGCTAGGTCGGCTTTCAGTTCATCGGGGTTGGGCCAGCCGGTCAAGACGCGTCGGCGATTCGTCGATCGCCGCAGATCCCGAAACCAGATCCCGCTTTCCGTTTCCAACTGTTTCAGGTAGGGCCGCCCATTCGTCGCAAAGGCGAAGGGCACATGGAACTCACCCCAAGGCCCATCCCCAAACAAGTCCCAACCTTCTCCCGCCCGAATGCCTTTGGCGTAGCGCTCGGCTTGGTCAATGGCAGCCGAAACGTTCTTGCGTTTGCGTTTGGCTTCAATCACGCCCACGCAGCTTGTGCCGATGAAAAGGGCATAGTCAGCCCGACCGCGCCCACAGGGCCACTCGGCGATCGCCAGGTTTTGGCCCTTGGCCGGGCGGCTGCCCTTGGCAAAGTTCAGGGTTTCGCTATCGGCCCGCCAGCCCGCCTCCCGCAACTGCTGGTCAATCAGCGATCGGGTGGCCGCCTCGTCCAGGTCAAGCTTGGCAGCGGCCCGATCGGCCAGGGAAATAATCTGGGCGGTTTGTTGGCTCGGTAGCTTCTGGGCCACAGCCTGGAGGTCGGCGAGTTGGGCCGCCAGGGCCGATCGATCCTGGTCAGATTCGATCGCCAACTGTTCCCACAGGGCGCGATCGGCAGCCTCTTGCTGGGCCCGTTCCTCCGCACTCAGGGCCGCCCGGGCCTGTTCTTCGGCCACCAAGCGGGCCTGCTCGGCTTCGCTGTGGCTGGCGGCGAGGGCGGCCCGCAGGCGATCGAGTTCCACCCGTAATTCGGCATTCCCCGCCACTGGACTTGGCGGCGGCACAAAGGGCCCCGGCTTGAACGTGCGATCGGCCCCAAAGGTTTGATGAAACCAAATGGCCAAGGCTCTAGCCAGCTTCAATCCATTCAGCGCTTCCCGATGATCGCCGGTATAGGCATGGGTTGCCTGATTGCCCACCACACGAATCTGATGAAACAGATCGCCAACCTCCCGAGGAATAATCCGCTCCAATTGCAACCGCCGGAGCAAGTCCAGTTGGGACTCTTCGATCGAGACAAACAGACCGGCTTGAGCGGCGGCTAATTGGGCCAGCAGTTCCGCAAATTGCCGCAGCTTGATTAAGCAGGTGCTGGGATCGTCTTGGAAATAGCGCTCGGCCAAACTCCCCAAACGGACGAGCTGGACGTTATGCGCTTGCAAAAAGCCAAAATTCGCTGATTCTCCCGCCATGCTCTGCCTTGGGTAGTGGATTGTTATAGGCGTTTCGGCAGCTCACCCTTGAATCACAAACTAATGATCTTTTTAGAGTGTGGCATTTTTTAACGTCGGTAACTCCGGTGAGTTCGATAAATTCAGACCGGAATCTAGCGCGGGGTTCCAATCACGATTTCGGATCGCTAATGGGCGAGTTGGTCGGTGGTTTCGGCTTCCCAGGCGGCGCGGACTAGGCGGATGTCGGCGTAGGTGTGGCGCTGCTGTAAGAATTCGTAGATTTCCGTGAGTCGTTGGGCTCCGCAATGGTCGATCGCCCGAACAATGTCTTGCTGGATGTCGGGAGCCACAAAATCATCGATGTTGATCGCGTAGCCTTTGCGGATTAGCTCTTCGATGTGGTTGGCGATCGTGGTGGTGCGTAGGTTGCGGGCTTCGGCGATGTCCGCGAGGCGCAGGCCCTGTTGGTAGAGTTCCCAGGTGGTGTGGGTGGTGCTGCTGACGGCGCGGCTGGTGCGATCGCTGATCCGCTGGTTGATCGCGCTGGCCGGTGAATCGAGGTTGAATTCTCGGCAAAAGGCCCCGATCGCCGCCGTAAACGCCTGGCCGTATTGCTCCAGTTTGCGGCGACCCACTCCGGGCACATCGGCAAATTGCGCCAAATCCAGGGGCCGCAGCTTGGCCATGGCCCGCAGGCTGGCATCGGTGAAGACCACGTAGGGCGGCACGTTTTGCTCGTCGGCCAGTTGTTTGCGCAGTTGCCGCAGCCGATCGAACAGGGGTTGTTCTTCGGTGGCCAGGTCTTCGGTGTTGCTGGTGGGGCGATCGCGCCGTTGGGGGGGCACGGCGACCCAGACTTCCCGCTGTTTGCGCAACACTTCCCAACTGAGGGCGTTTAACCGCAAGACCCGATAGCCATCGGTGGTTTCATCCACCAAGCCTTCGTGCCGGAGCGATCGCGCCAGTAATTGCCACTGTTCCGCTGTCCGATCCTTGCCAATGCCATAGGTCGAGAGTTCTTGGTGATTATTGCGGAGGATTTTTTCATTTTTGGAGCCGCGCAACACGTCGATGATGTATTGCGTGCCGAACCGCTCCCGCACCCGGGCCACACAAGAAAGGAATTTTTGGGCCGGAATCGTCCAATCTTCGAGCGGTTTGGGGTCGCGGCAATTGTCGCAGCCGTTGCAGTTGCCGGGAAAGGCTTCGCCAAAATAGCCCAGTTGGATCGTGCGGCGGCAGACGGTGCTTTCGGCATAGTCGATCGTCTGGCGCAGTTGCTGTTGGGCGATCCGCTGTTCGTTGGGGTCGGGCTTTTGGCCAATCAAATAGTCAATGCTGCGAATGTCGCCCGTGCCGAAGTAGAGGATGCAGCGGGCGGGGTCGCCATCGCGGCCGGCGCGGCCCGATTCTTGGTAATAGCCTTCCAGGTTGCGGGGCAGGTCGTAATGCACCACCAGCCGCACATCGGGTTTGTTGATGCCCATGCCAAAGGCGATCGTCGCCACCATCACCCGCACATCGTCGCGAATAAAGCGGGTTTGGTTGTCGGCGCGGCTCTCGTTGTCCATGCCCGCGTGGTAGGACAAGGCTCCGATGCCGTCCAGTTGCAGCTTGCGGGTCAGCTCGTCCACCCGTTTGCGACTGAAGCAATAGACGATCGCGGAGCCATCGGTGGTACGCAACAGCCGCAACAGTTCGGGATAGGTGTTGCGATCCTTGGGCCGCACTTCGTAGTAGAGGTTGGGGCGGTTGAAGCTGGCGATGTGGATCCGTGGATCGCGCAACTGCAACTGGTGCACGATGTCTTGGCGAACGCGATCGGTGGCCGTGGCGGTCAGGGCCATGAAGGGCACGTTGGGATAGCGATCGCGCAGGCTCCAGAGTTGTCGATATTCCGGGCGGAAGTCGTGGCCCCACTCGGAGACGCAGTGGGCCTCATCGATCGCAAATTGCGCCAGGCCGATCGTCTGGTGGATCCGATCGAGCAGGGGCAAAAACCCTTCGGTCATCAACCGTTCGGGCGCAACGTAGACCAATTTATAAGCATTATTCAGCAGTGCCAATTCGCGCGATCGCAACTCGGCCACACCCAAACTGCTGTTGAGAAAGGTGGCGGAAATCCCGTTATCGTGCAGGGCGGCCACCTGGTCTTGCATCAGGGCAATCAGCGGCGACACCACCACGGTCAAGCCGGGTTGCAACAGGGCGGGCAGTTGAAAACACAGGGATTTGCCGCCGCCCGTGGGAATCACGACCAGTTGATCGCGCCGCTCGATCGCCGCCTCGACGATTTCCCGCTGGCCGGGTCGAAAGCTGCGATAGCCAAAATACTGCTTGAGGGCCTGCTCCAAATTGGGCGACCCGGCGGCGGAATAGTCAACGGTGGATTCGGCGACCTGTCCCATTGCTGTCACGACTATGCGATCGATGAACCGATAAATCTGGGTGGGGCGGGGGCGATCGATCATAACCGACCATCCGGGTAGGGGCGGGTTTCAAACCCGCCCCTACGACGGACTGCCCTCCTGCTGGGGCCGGGGGCGATCGATTTCCTGCCTCATCTGGGCGGGGGCGATCGATCAACCCACCGACCATTCAGGTGGTGCGGGGGCGATCGATCCAAACCAATAATCCGGGTAGGGGCGGGGCGATCGATCCAAATCAACGATCCGGGTAGGGGCGGGTTGATCGATCCAAATCAACGATCCGGGTAGGGGCGGGTTTCAAACCCGCCCCTACAGGTTGGTGGGTGGAAACCGTTGTTTGAGGGCTTCGATGATCGTGGTGTTGGCCTTGGGGAAGGGGAATTGGTCGATCGCCTCTAGCGTCACCCACCGCACTTCGTCACATTCGATCGCCTGGGGTTCACCGCTCACATGCTGACAGAGGTGGACGTGCAGCGACACCTTGAAATGGCTGTAGGCGTGATCCACCACGATCAATTCTTCGCCCACTTCGATTTCGATGCCCAATTCTTCGTGGATTTCCCGGCGCACACAGTCGGCGATCGACTCGTTGGGTTCCACCTTGCCGCCCGGAAATTCCCACAGGCCGCCCAGCAAGCCCTCGGCGGGCCGGCGATCGATCAAAATTTGCCCCGCCTCGTCGCGGATCACGGCCACCCCAATCACTTTGTGGGGAATCGGTGCTTTCGGTTCGCTCACGGGAATCTGCTGTTGGCGATCGGTGTTGTACGCCTGACAGTATGCCATCCAAGGACACACCAAACAGGCCGGTTTGCGAGCCGTGCAGACCGTCGCCCCCAAGTCCATCAAGGCCTGGTTCATGTCGCGCGGGCGATCGAACGACACCACCGCTTCGGAGGCCGCCCAGAGCCGATCGAGCGCCTTGGCCGGCGGCAGGGGCAGCGCAATCAACCGCGCCAGCACCCGCTTCACGTTGCCATCCAAAATTGGCAGGGGCAAATTAAACGCCGAACTCAAAATCCCGCCCGCCGTGGTGCGACCAATCCCAGGGAGGGCGATCGCCTCCGCCAGGGTTTGGGGAAACTGGCCCCCGTGGCGCTCCATCACGATTTGCGCCGCTCGATGCAAATTCCGGGCGCGGCTGTAGTAGCCCAATCCTTCCCAGGCCTTCAGCACCGCCTGTTGGTCGGCGCGGGCTAGGTCGGCGATCGTCGGGAAGCGATCGAACCACCGGTAGTAGTAGGGCAAAACGGTTTTGACCTGGGTTTGTTGCAGGGCAATCTCCGACACCCACACCCGGTAGGGATCCAACACGTCCGGCGGTTTGCGCCAGGGCAGGTCGCGGCCCTGTCGATCGTACCAATCCAGGAGCGATCGCTGCAAAACCGCCGCCGAAACCGGCAGCGGTTGAAACTCAGAATCTGGCAAGGTTTGCCGCCCTAGTCGTTCGTGGAGGGGTCGTTGGCCAGGTCGCTCGACCAGTTTTGCAACGATTGCTCAAAGCTCATCCGTTGCTCGGCATTCCGCAAAAAGTATCCACTCATCATGGCGGAGGCCAGCAGTCGCCCCAAATGCTCGCGATTCGTGGTGATTGACACGTCAAAGTGATCGCTGGGCAGCACGCCTAACATACCTACGATGTTGCGTTCCATCATCCGAATCGTTTCCGATGAGGCCGGCCGCGAAAGATGGGCGATCGTTTCAGGGTTGAGGGACTGAATGTATTGCATCAGCGATTCGGTTGAGTCGCGATCGGTCGTCGGGTCGCTCGTCCAAAAATTAGACATGGGGTTCAGCTCTTGTGCCACGGCTCACACCTCGCAGAGTGGGATGTGCAAACGGTCTGATGTTGAAAAGAGGATGCTTGAAAACCGGAAACTAACGCAAAGGCGAAAAGGAGATTGCCGATCGAATCGAAGTGTTAAGCGTTGTATCAGCCTGATGTCTATCAATGTAGCAAGCGATCGTGCCAAAACTGGTCGGCAGAACCGAACCGACTTTAGCGCGATCGCCCGCCTGTGCCTCATCCCCTCGATTTAGTTCGATCGCCTCAGTTCGCGTGCCTTAGTTCGAGCGCCTCAGTTTGATCGCCTCAGTTCGAGCACATAGGGCTGGAATAGCTGATTTTTCCAGTTTTTCCAGCCCAACTGTTTTTCCAGCCCAACTATCCCATTTCCCGTAACCGTCACACCGCTTGTCGTGCCCCTAGATGCGGAGACCTCGTTGGTGCATCACCAAATCCATAAACTCCTGGCGGGTTTTCGGATCGTCTGCAAAAACGCCACGCACCGCGCTGGTCACAGTCCAGGATCCCGGTTTTTGCACTCCGCGCATCACCATGCACATGTGGGTCGCTTCCACCACTACGGCCACCCCTTGGGGCATCAGCAATCCTTGAATCGCATCGGCAATTTGGGCCGTCAGCCGCTCTTGCACCTGGAGCCGTCGGGCATACATTTCGCAAATCCGAGCGATTTTGGACAGGCCAATCACTCGGCCATCGGGAATGTAGGCCACGTGGGCCCGGCCAATAATCGGCAGGATGTGGTGTTCGCAGGAGCTAAACAGGTCAATATCACGCACCAAGACCATTTCATTGGCATTTTCGTGAAAAACAGCGCCATTGAGCAGTTCATCTAGGGATTGTCGATAGCCCGAGGTCAGAAACTGCAAGGCTTTGACCACTCGCTTGGGGGTGTCGCGCAGGCCTTCGCGATCGGGATCTTCCCCTAATCCAATTAACAGCGTCCGCACAGCTTGCTCCATCTCGGCCTGGCTGACGGGGGGTTTGGCCGCCGTGGTGATCAGGTTGGGCCGAGGTGACTCGATCGAAAGGGTCATAGGAATTGAGATTGCGGTGAATTGGAGTGGATTGGGAAACGCCCACTCAGCCCGATCGGCTAGGTGAGCGTACAGGTTGAAGAGACTCAGAGTTTGGGCGGCGCAACCCATCCAGCCCTAGAAACCAACATTGGCTCTATGACTGGAGTTCGCATCAGGCCAGTCATTTTGAGCAACTGGCTTGAATTGCCCTTTAAAAAATTATAATGATAATCATTCTCATGCGATCACTTTTGCACCCAATCGCTGACCCAAGCTGAGGCGCGAGGCTGACCCATCGATCGCGCCGACGATCGATCGCGCCATATCGATTGCACCGACTTTTGAAAACAGCTTTTGCAAACCGGAGTGTTTTTAATGACCGTCCCCCCTCTTTCCTCCACCCCCGAGGCCACAACCAACACCGCCATGGAACTGAAGCCAGCCCCAGTGGCGCAACTAACAGGGCCAGCCGCCGAGCGATCGGGCACAGTCACCCAGGCCCCAGACCCGATCGCCCCGGAATCCACACCGGAATCCACGCCGGAATCCACGCTGGAACTACCAGCGGAGCCGATCGCGCGGCCACGCCGATTGCGCCGATCGTCCACCCTGCGGCGCATGGTGGCGGAAACGGTGTTGACGGCCCAGGACTTGATCTATCCAGTGTTTGTGATGGAAGGGACGGGCCGGGTGGAGCCAATTCCCTCGATGCCCGGTTGCGATCGCCGATCGCTCGACCAGTTGTTGGAAAAGTTGCAGATGGTGCGAGGGGTGGGCATTCGGGCGATCGCGCTGTTTCCCGTGATTCCGCTTGCCCAAAAGGACGCGATCGGCTCCGAAAGCCACAACCCCAACGGCCTCGTTCCCCGGGCCGTCAAAGCCATCAAAGCCGCCTTCCCCGATTTATTGGTCTTTACCGATGTGGCCCTCGATCCCTACACCACCCACGGCCACGATGGAATTGTGGATGAAGCGGGACAGATTTTGAATGATGAAACCGTAGCGGTCTTGACCCAACAGGCCCTGGCGCAAGCGGCGGCGGGGGCGGATTTTGTGGCTCCGTCCGACATGATGGACGGCCGAGTGGGAGCCATTCGCCAAGCCTTGGATGCGGCTGGATTTTGGCAAACGGGCATCCTGGCCTACAGCGCCAAATATGCCTCGGCCTACTACGGCCCCTTTCGGGATGCCCTGGATTCCGCTCCGCAATTTGGGGATAAGAAAACCTACCAAATGGATCCGGCCAATCGGCGGGAAGCGCTCAAGGAGGCGCTGCTGGATTTGGCGGAAGGGGCGGATGTGTTAATGGTGAAACCGGCTTTGGCCTACTTGGACATTATTTGGCAACTGAAGGCCCAAACCCAACTGCCGGTGGCGGCCTATAACGTGTCTGGGGAATACGCCATGGTGAAGGCTGCTGCCGAACAGGGGTGGATTGATGAACGGGCGATCGTGCTGGAAACCCTGTTGGGCATGAAGCGGGCTGGTGCTGACTGGATTTTGACCTATCACGCGGTGGACGCGGCCCGCTGGCTCAGGAAGCAGCCTGTGGTCTAGCTGTTGATTAACCCTAGCGGCTGGCCGGCTTGGTCGGTTCTCGTCCGAGGGGCGATCGAGCCTCTATCCCGGTGGGGTCAGACTTAATCGGTTGAACCAAAGCTATCTGAGGCACGTTTAACCTTAAACCAACCCCACAAGGGTTAATCAACGGACTCGATCGGCCGTTACCAGGGGGACTCCAATCGCCCGGAACCCACAGGAATCGACCCTAAATCCCCTCGGGCGACATCCAACCTTCGAGCCAATCAAACACCCGATCGAGCTGCTGGGTCGTGATCGCGCCATACTGCCACAAAATTGTTGGCAGATTATGGCCACTCTCCGGGTGCTTGAGGGCCAAGGCCAAATCCGCCTTGCTCAAGTGCAGTTCGTCTTGCAAAAACTGAACCAAGCCTTCTAATCCCTGACGTTGCATGATTCTGACCTCCTAGCCACAGTGAGTACCGGCTGGGTTTGGGCGGGTTTGCGAGCCTGAATACATTCCGGAGCAATGGGGCGGGAGCCGAGTCGCCGGAGCGGCCTGGGGCTGCCCATGAATGCATCGATCGCCCAGCGGTTTGCTGACTTCCTGTTTCGGTCGGTTGCTCGGTGCTCAGGATGGCGCTAGCCAGTTTCTGAGCTGTCCTGCGGGCTTGGCCGTTGGCCGCGGCCCAGCGAACGCCGAGGAATACAGGCAGGATCTCCACGAAACCAGATTCAGTCTGGAGTGTGGATTCTCTACCCTCTAGTGTCGGCGAAGGGAGCGGCGGCGGCTGCGATCGGGATCGCAGGCCGGGGCGATCGTGATCCCCGCGATCGAGTACCGCCCGATCGCCCCCAGGGCCTAATCCTGCTGTTCCGAAAACCGTTTTGCGCCTAAAAAGGCGAGCACCGTCGCCACCGCCAGCAAAATCGGGATGCTGTACCACGGAAACTCGCTCAGGGGCAGGTAGGCGGCCGATCGCAGCCCGATGCTCGTGTAGGTCAGGGGCAAGCAATAGACGATCGGCTTCAGCAGCGGGGGCAGCTTCGCCGGATCAAAAAACGTCGCCCCCAAAAACGACATCGGCACGATCAAAAAGTTGTTATACAGCCCCACCATTTCCAAGGACTGGACGCTCAACCCCACAATCACACCCAGGCCGGCAAACACCGCGCAATTCAGCACCAACAGCAGCAAAAACAGCGGATTCAGAAAGCTCCAGACTTTGCCCGTAAAAATCACCGCCACCAAAATCACCGAGCCAGCCGTCAGCAAACCGCGGACAATGCCCGCCATCATCCGGCCCAAATGCATCGCCAGGGGATGCACCGGCATCAGTTGCATTTCTTCAAAGGTTTTGGTGAAGAGCCGATCGCCGCAAATCGAAAAAGTCGTCCCGCCAAAGCTGATGGCCATGGAGGACAGGGCGACCATCCCCGGCAGGATGAATTCCAAATAGCTATCCCCGGCGGAGGGTTTGGCGACCGCATCGAGGGAAGTGCCCAGGCCCAGCCCGAAGGCGAGGATGTAGATCAGGGGCGAGACGAGGCCGGAGGCGGCGACCTGGCCCACGCGCACGCGCAGTTTCAGCCAGTCGCCCCAAAAAACGGAGAGGGCATCGGCCCAAAAGGTGTTGAGCAGGGAGGGTTGGGGCCGATCGCGCGGGGCCGCGGACTGATCGGGAAACAAGGACGGGACAGAACGCATAGGGGCCAGGAGTGACGAGGAACGTGGGGCAGACGGAAGGCTTCAGAGGATCGGTCTAAACTAGCGAACGGTCGCCAATGAACGTGAATCGTTGCGAATGCTTGGATATTATCAAGGGCGATCGGGGCTGAGGCGCGATCGAGTCATCATCGTCGTAGGATAATTATTAAAGATTTGTAACAAATTCCGATGACCGTCCCCAAATTCCTAGGGGCCAACAGCTTCCTCAAAACGGCAAAACGCCACGGGGCGGTCACAGCTCCCAGGGGCTTGATCCATCAGGGATTCACCGCGCTCAAGGGGTCTAAAATTCGCCCAGACGGTGTATGAACTGGCCCGCAGAATCAACCTGGTATTGTTAGCCTCGGAAACCATGAAGGATATCCACCCGGTCGGGGAACTCTAGCTGCCCATGATGCGTCTGAACTCTGCTTCTCCTGAGGTTACGCCAAGCGCCCCGACTCACCTAGGGCGATCATCAACTGCCGATGCTGCCTTAACCACAATGCCAACGGTTTCAGGTGCGGTTTCTGCGGTTTCTAAGGGTCGGGTTATGACGTTGAATGTGAAGGATGAGCGGCGGTCTGTGGCGCACGATGCACAGGATCGCGTGGTGGACTCGGGGTCGATTCGATCGTGCGTTGTGCCTTGGTTGTCGCGGGTGCTCTATCCCTTGACGCAGCGGCTGATTTTGCCCGCCTACTTTGGCTCCGTGACGATCGAGGGGCTAGAAAACTTACCAAAGGATTACCACTCGCTGTTGTTTGCGCCGACCCATCGATCGCGCTGGGATGCCTTGGTTGTGCCCAGTGCGATCGGCCGGCCCATTTGCGGCCACGATTTGCACTTCATGGTGTCCGCCAACGAAGCATCGAGGGGGGCCCAGGGCTGGTTTATCCAACGGATGGGCGGGTTTCCCGTCGATACGATGCAGCCCAGTGTTGCGAGTATGCGCCACGCGATCAAGATTCTGGAAGCGGGTCAGGCGTTGGTGGTGTTCCCTGAGGGCGATATTTTTCGTGATGGCACGTTGCATCCGCTGAAACCGGGCTTGGCGCGGATGGCCCTCCAGGCGGAGCGCAATCAACCGGGAGTGCATATTGTGCCGGTGCATGTGCAATACGGCTCGCCGGATGTGCGGTGGCGCTGTGGGGTGCGGATTGTGGTGGGGCGATCGCTGCCCGTGGCGAACTATCTCGATCGCCCCTCGAAGGTTGCCGGCCCCACGATTACCCAAGATTTGGCCGATGCCCTGACGGCCCTCGCGGCCCCGATCGCCGCCACCCCCGATCGCTAGGACGATTCGCTAGTTTGCGGTTAGATACGTTTGGGTTGCATTGTCGTATCCGTCTTGTTGTAGATGTCTAAAAGTCTGTCGCGCTATATCGAAAGTACGCCGGGGATTCGTGGGGGGCGACCGCGCCTGGCCGGAACGCGAATTACGGTACCGGATGTGGCCATGATGCACCTCCGATTAGGACAGTCGATCGAGGAAATTGCTGGGCGATATCAACTGTCACTGGCCGCCCTCTACGCCGCCATGGCCTATTACTTTGACAATCGCGCGGAGATGGACTTGGTGATTCATGAAGACCTGGCCTTCGTGGCGGGATTTCAGCGCACTCACCCATCGGTGCTGCAAGAGAAGCTACGGGACTTGCGGGGCGATTCGTGATCGGTATCGGCGGAGGCTGGACGGGGGATTGATCGGGCGATCGCCCCACAATTGCAATTGGTCACGCTTCGGGCTATACCTCATTCCGTGGGCGATCGCGCGTCCCTGGATCCATTGCCGAAGTTTTGCTTGTGAGCCTGCCGCCACGTTTGGGATTTTATCTAGACGACAGCCTAGACCCGGTTTTGGGTTTGGCATTGCGTGGCTATGGTGTGCGCACCGTGCGGCCCACCGAGGCCAAGCTACAGGATCAGAGCGATGCCACGCAGTTGCTCTTTGCCTATCGCCATCAGCTCGTGGTGGTGACGGCGGATGCGATGTTTATTCGGTTTGCTCAGGAGCAAAAAATCCACGGCGGGGTTGTCTATAGCCCCTTGACGTTACCCGCGAGCCGGGCGGTGCGGCAATTGCTGTTGATCTATGAAATCTTTGAGCCGCAGGACTGGGCCGGGACGATCGAGCTGTTGGGGTAATGCGCGAAATGGGAAGCGTGACACATCATTCGCCGGCCGTGGCCTGCCAGGGCGATCGCCACACCTGCCCCCGCACCCGCAACATCAGCCGCTCAATACCCAGTTGACAGGCGGCTTGGTTGAGTTGATCTTTTTGTTGCCAAAGTTTGTGGGCGGCGCTGTCGGCCCGACAGTCGATCGCCAAGACCGATCGCCCTTCCAACAGATCCAAATACATCGAATAGCCCGCAACCGGTCGGCATTGGGCCAACTGCCAAAAGCGCATCACCAATGTTCGTTGAAAGTCGATCGGCATTGGATTGGCATCCTCCGCAAGGGAATTCTCTGGCGGCCATTGTGGCTTGTGGTCTGGCAAACAGTCGAGCGCCAAAAGGGGTGGCTTGGGCAGCCCAATTCATCCCCATAATCAACGCATTGGCTGCTAAATTAATCGTTCTGAAGGCATTAGACGGTTTTTAGGGTGTTTTTAGGCTGTTTTTGCGCGATCCTTTGCCGCATCCTGCAATAGGCTTAACTAGGTCTTAACTAGGGCTTAAAGAGAGCTTAGCTGGGGCTTCAGCCGGTTTTTTGGCAGAAATTCTGTGAAATTGTAGGATTCAGTTTGACGAGGCTCCGACGGTTGATCGCCCGATTGGTATGTTGTGTTTAGGAATGCAACGAAATGACCCGTCAGGAAAATTCGACAATTGCGCTGAAGCTTCAGAACCACAAGACGAGAAGCTTGGTATCGTAGAGATCGTATACAGCAATACGAAATAGCTCATTAGCGCATGGCTGATGAATGGTTGACGTATTGTTGACGAAGTTTTCAGTCGGTGCGTTCTCGCTCTCTCGATCGATTAACAAGCCTTGATCTCGTGATCTATTTTCTACGGCACAACTGCACTTTATGCTGGCAAGCGATCGCGCTCTCAAATTTAACCCCCTTGACACCAGTCAACCGAGCCGCATTCTGATCGTTGAAGACGAAGAGCTGATTCGCGACATGGTGGCGGCCGCCTTGCGAGATGAGGGCTACGAAACGGTGGTGGCAGCGGACGGCGCGGCGGCTCTCAATTTGCTGAATTTGCACAATCCAGGGGATGCCAATCGTCCGCCCGATTTGATTGTGCTGGACTTGATGTTGCCACGGGTGAATGGGTTGGATTTGTGTCGGTTGTTGCGTCAACGCCAAAATCCAGTGCCGATTTTGATCCTGAGTGCCAAGGGCAGCGAGACCGATCGGGTGTTGGGCCTCGAAGTGGGGGCCGATGACTATCTCACCAAGCCGTTTAGTATGCGGGAGCTGGTGGCGCGCTGCCGGGCCCTGCTGCGGCGCAACCGGATTGTGGCGGCGGCCCAACCGGAGATCTTGCGCTACCGGGATATTGATTTATATCCCCAGGAATGCCGCGTGGTGGTCCGATCGCAGGATGTGAACCTGTCGCCCAAGGAATTTCGATTGCTGGAGTTGTTTGTGCAACATCCTCGGCGAGTCTGGTCGCGAGAACAGTTGCTAGAGCGGATTTGGGGCATTGACTTTATCGGAGATAGTAAAACCGTTGACGTGCACATTCGTTGGCTTCGTGAAAAGATTGAGCTAGATCCGAGTACGCCTGAATACATCGTTACCATCCGCGGCTTTGGCTATCGATTTGGTTAGTGCCCTAGCGGGTCTAGGGGTTGGAGTTGGGGTTGGAGTGTGGCAACAGGCGCGGCTGCGATCTCGCCTGCAACAGATCTTGTCGCCGTTGCTCGATGAGGTGGTGCTGCCGCTGGGGGTGGAGGCGTTGGTGCGCCGAGGGGTGACGGCGGCGCTCGATCGCGAAGTGCTGCTGGAGTCCCAACTTGAAATTTGGGAAAATGCCCTGGCCGATGCACCGGTGGCGTTTTTGTGGGTCGATCGGGATGACGGCTTGCGCTGGTGCAACGATCGGGCGCGGGAGCTGTTTGCCATGCGCCAGTGGCAACCGCAGCAGGATCGGTTGCTGATTGAAGTGGTGCGCTCCTACGACTTGGATCAATTGGTGCAGCAGACGCGGCGGGGCCGATCGAGCTGCCAGCGGGAATGGACGTTCTATGCCGATCGCCCGGCCGACTATGGCGACGGGGGAACAGATGCGCGGGGGCTGGGCGAGCGATCGGCCCCGGAGCCATCCTTGCTGTCACCGATGGCTAGCTCCGAGGGGGCGGGAGTGGCCCTGCGCGGTTGGGGTGTGCCCCTCGCCCATGGCCATGTGGCGATCTTTGTGGAAAATTGCCAACAAATGGTGGATTTGGCGCGCAGTCGCAATCGCTGGCTAAATGATTTGGCCCACGAACTGCGTACCCCGCTCACGTCGATTCAGTTGGTGTTTGAGACGTTGCAGAAACAGTTGGATCCGCCCCTGAGCCACTGGGTCGATCGCGCCATGCCCGAGGTGAAGCGACTGGTGCGATTTGTGCAAGATTGGCTGGATTTAAGCCAAATGGAGCAGAATCCCAGTCAGATTTTGCGCCTAGAGGTGTTGGACTTGGTGGAAGTGGCCCAGGCGGCTTGGCAGTCGGTGGAACCCCTGGCGGAGCGCAAGTCGATTTCGTTGGTGCTCGATCGCGACGGGCTAGAGCATTTGTGGTTGCAGGGCGATCGGGCCAAGCTGCACCGGTTGCTGTTGAACCTGCTGGACAACGCGATTAAGTACAGCCCCACGGGTGGCCGCATTTGGCTGCATATTTCCCAGGATGCGCCCACCTTGGATCAGCCGCAGCCACCGGGCAACCCACCTCAACCGCATTCACAGTTTGTGCCAGAGTCGGCTAGATCCGACAATTCCGAGGTGGGGGATATCCCCGATGCCACTTGGGCCTATGCCGATGTGATCGATGCAGGGCCAGGCTTTTCGCCGATCGATCTGCCCCACATCTTCGAGCGGTTGTATCGGGGTGATGCGTCGCGCACCCGAGATCCAGAAACCCTGATTGCCTCCCCAGTCCCCAGCACGGGCAGTGGTTTGGGGTTGGCGATCGCCCGACAAATTGCGATCGCCCACGGTGGACAAATCACCGGTAGCAACGATCCCACCACCGGCGGTGCGCGGTTGCGCTTGGCCCTGCCGATCCGAGCAATCGACCAGCCCCTCGATGCCTAAATTTTCTCGGAAATCCCGCCGCAATTCCCTAGTGGCCCTTGCTGTGGGATCCCGGTGCGATCGCCAAGGGCCCAGCCCAGTCATCGCCATCCAATTTGGGATTAGAATTCGGAATTACGACTCGGGATCAAGATTCAGGATCAAGATTCGAGACTCAAATTCGGGATCAAGATTTGGGATCCATTCAGCCATTCCACCTCATCTGGAATCCTATCCCGGCGGGCGATCGCTCCCTTTTGGTAGCCAACGTTACCCAATACCAATCCAAAATCCCAAACAATCATATTCATGGATTGCCATTGAATGCTCACTGGATTTTCACTGGATTTCCATCAATCAAGAGCACTGGTCTCCGAGGTTTAAAGCCATGGAAATCAACAGGAGATGACCGCCGCCAGCCCCTTGCGAACAACCGCAGGAGCCTCCAGCAACACCTAGATTCGCCCTGGATTCGCTCTGGATTTGCCCCGACTAAAGCAACGTGTTAGTTGCTACTAACGCCTGGTTAAATCTCGACTAAGCTTCACTCTGTATCATCAATCTTAAGAAAAGATAAGATATAAAGGATATGAGGTTTCAAACGTCTGTTGATGGCTCAATGGCGATCGCTTTGCCCTAGGCTCAAGGTCTTGCCCGCTGCAATATCCAAGTCCTTAATAAGGACGAAATCCTTTCCATGTCACGGCCTGCAGGAAATAGAAGCCTTGCCTAAAGTCAAAGGGACCAACCCGCTCCAGTCATCATCAATCATTCACCAGGGGGTATGCACGATCAACCAGTCCACTTCACTCTTGGAAAATAGCTCCCAATTTTGGTCAACTAGCCCGATCGACGCTTGGCCACTATTTCAGACTCCCACGGTTCATGTTGCCCTGCCGCGCTTGGTTCATTGATTCATCGTCCTTTTTAAAACCCCAATTTTCCCGTTGTAGCGGGGCAGCAATTGATCGATCATCGCCAATCAGCGCGATCGTATTTTCAGCCCTTCATCGGTCATTCAACCGTTATTCATTTCCCATTCATCATCCATTCAGTAGTTCAGTTAACAATCAATTCAATTCCTGAATTGACCGCTCAAACCTAAGCCATTTCAGCCAAAACTTCGCTGAATGCGTTTAGTAGTTCCGTTATTTATGCAGGTTCCATGATTGCTGTAGACGTGAAACGATCTCCATTTTCAACTGCTTCGGGTGCGGCTGCCAAACCAACAGCCATCGAGCGCAAAATCAAACGGGTTTGCCAAGATGTGTTGCGGATGGGAGCGCTGGTTGAGGATTCGTTTCGCCTCACTCAGCAAGCCCTCTTTGCGCGCGATCTCTCGACGATCGAGCGCATCAACGCCCTAGAGGAACGCATTGACGAGTTCTATCGCCAAATTGAACTCGATTGTGTGGTGACAATGACGCTGAATGCCCCGGTGGCGGAAAATTGCCGCTGGTTGAGCGCCCTGATGCAATTGGTGCGCGATTTGGAGCGAATGGGCGATTATTCGCAGGATTTGGCGGATATTGCGGTGCGCCTGTTTCCCTACGATCCTCACCCCCATTTGGCGGAGGTGGAGGCGATGGCGCAGCAAACCCTCACGATGTTGGGCATGAGTTTGGCGGCGCTGGTGGAACCGGATCCGGAAGCGGGGGCCCGGTTGCAGGTGGCGGACAATGTGGTGGATGCGGCGTACGATCGCCTCTACGGTTTGTTGGCAACCCAACAGAATGTGCCGGGGCCGATCGAGCCGATTTTGTTGATGGTGCTGACGATTCGACATATCGAGCGGATGGCGGACCACGCTACGAATATTGCCCAACGTGCGTCCTACATCGTCACGGGCCATCGCCACTAACGCACGGCTCCTGAAGTACGGCTCCTCAGGCGGTCTAGCCGCTGCCGAAGAGCCATAACCACAGGGGCAGCGTGAAGGGGAGGGCCACGGTGCCGAGGGCGACGCTGGAGACGGCGAGGTCTCGATCGAGATCGTAGGCCTCCGCAATCACCAGACAAGCGAAGGCCGGTGGCATCGCCATTTGCAACACCAGCACCAACAACACGGGCCCATCCCAGCCGAGCGATCGCAACGCCAGTCCGCTGACCAGGGGCACGATCGCCATTTTGATCGCCAGCAGGGCCAGGGCGGGCCGGGTTGCCGCGCCCAAACGCAGCCGACTGAGCCGCATCCCAATCAACACCAGGGCCAGGGCCACCACGCCCCAGGCGATCGCCATCAGGGCCCGATCGACCACCCCCGGCAACGCCACCGATCGCGACAGCAGCCCCCCGATCGCCCCCCACACCGTGGGATTGATCAGCCCCGCCCGCACCATGCCCCAGCCATTGCTGGCCTGGCCGCCCAACCGCGCCGCCAGGGCCGACCCCACCCCGTAGGCCCCCAGCGTTGTGCCCGCCACATCAAAAAACAGTGCCCAAGCAAATTGGCTGCTGCCGACCAGGGTCAGGGCGATCGGGAAACCCAAGTAGCCCGTGTTGCCAAACATGCTGCCCAGCCAAAAACTCGCCCGCTGCTTGGGGTCTGTCGTTTGGCTCCACCGCAACCAGCCCCAAGCCAACAGCCCCGCCAGGCCGATCGACCCCCAGGCCACTAGCGGAGCCAGCCAGGCCTGACCGCTCAAATCCGTTTGCCGCAAAAACGCCACACAGCTCAGGGGCACCCCGACCCAAAACAGCCCCTGGCCGATCGCCCCCGACACCGCCGGCGACAACCAACGCCCCAACACCACCCCCAGCCCCACCCCACCGGCCAAGGTGGCATACAGGCGGCCCAACACCACTCCATCGAACGCCATGCGGCCTCCCCGATCGATTCATTTCTGCGATTGCGCGTTGCCCATTCCACCCCCACCGCCGATCGATGCGGCCCGCCCTCGTTCCCTCTCGATCGCCAGCCCCCTTACGGAAGTCCGAGCCACGCGCTAGATTTACCAAAAAAATGGGTCTAAAGCCCCGCCCTTCTAGGGCGGCTTTTCGATCGATTTAACGACGCATCTTGGTATCAGTTTCGAGTTTGGTTGGAATACTTTGGCAAGGTGTTTAGGAAGATCACCGTTGCTGTTCCACCCAATGGAACGAGCCAGGAATGCTCTAGCTGCGGGGCGATCGTCCAAAAGTCCCTGTCAACTCGTACTCATGCCTGTCGGTGTGGGTGCGTATTAGACCGAGACCACAACGCCGCTAGAACTATCCTGAGTCGAGGATTGGCTACCGTGGGGCACACGGGAAGCTTCATGCTAGACATGAGCAACGCTTTAGGAGAATCGTCCTCTACTTTGTCTGGAGTCATCCTGTCAAAGCAAGTCGGCTCGTAGATCAAAGAATCCCCGTGCGTTTACGCCGGGGAGTGTCAACATGGCAGCACCGACGGCCCAGCATCCATTTGCTTGCTGTTCCGGCGATCGCACCGTTAAATAAAACGTAAAGCATTCCCGGGGAGAAGCAAGCCCAACCATGAAAGCCATGATTCTTGCGGCGGGCAAAGGCACGCGCGTTCGGCCGATTACCTTCACCGTGCCTAAGCCCATGATCCCCATCCTGCAAAAGCCAGTGATGGAATTTCTGATCGAGCTTTTGCGGCAGCACGGTTTTGACCAAGTCGTCGTCAACGTCAGTCACCTAGCCAAAGAAATTGAAGACTACTTCCGCGACGGCCAACGCTTTGGGGTCGAAATTGCCTACTCCTTTGAAGGCTACGTGGAAGACGGCCAACTGATCGGCAAAGCCCTCGGTTCCGCCGGTGGCCTGCGTAATATCCAAGACTTCTCCCCCTTCTTTGACGACACCTTCGTCGTGCTGTGCGGCGACGCGCTGATCGATCTGGATTTGACCGCCGCCGTCAAATTCCACAAGGCGAAAGGCTCCCTCGCCACGATCGTCATGAAATCCGTACCCCGCGACGAAGTGTCCAGCTACGGGGTCGTGCTTACCGAGCCGGATGGCCGGATCAAAGCCTTCCAGGAAAAACCGGCCGTTGACGAAGCCCTCAGCACCAGCATCAACACTGGGATTTACATCTTCGAGCCAGAGATTTTTAACTACATTCCGCCCGATTGTGAATACGACATTGGGGGCGACTTATTCCCCAAATTGGTCGAAATGGGCGCGCCCTTCTATGGCATCACCATGGACTTCCAGTGGGTCGATATTGGCAAAGTGCCCGACTACTGGCGCGCAATCCGCGGAGTCTTGCTCGGTGAAATCCAAAACGTGTCGATTCCCGGCCGGCAGGTGAAACCGGGGGTTTACACGGGGCTAAATGTGGCCGTGAACTGGGATAAGGTGGACATCCAAGGGCCGGTCTACATTGGCGGCATGACGCGGATTGACGACGGCGCAAAGATTGTGGGGCCCACGACGATCGGCCAAAACTGCCATATCTGTAGCGGGGCGACCGTGGAAAACAGCGTGATTTTTGAATATTCGCGCCTCGGCCCGGGTGTGCGGCTGGTGGATAAGCTGGTGTTTGGTCGCTACTGTGTGGATAAGACGGGGGCGACGATCGATGTGCAGGCGGCGGCGCTGGATTGGCTGATTACGGATGCGCGGCAGGTGATGCCGGCCACACCCACGGAGGAGGGCCAGGCGATCGCGGAATTGCTGCGGGCAGAATAGGGGCGATCGGGTCGCGATCGGGGCAGGATCGAAGGCGATCCCCAATCGATCGGCCATCGACCGGGAAGCCTCAAGATCCCTGATTTGCCGTGGTGTCTACCCTTTTGGGGGATTGTCAGTTAGCATTGGCGAGAAGTTTTCAACGGGCATCAGTATGGCCGAGGGTCGAGTAGCGTTTTTAGCAGGCTGCGCCATTACGGGATCGCTGGCATTTGCGGTCGCGAAGGGATGGATCGCGGTGGGCGCGCCTCCGTCCTCGGTTCCTGGGTTTTCAGACTCGGCCAACGGTGTGCCCCTCCTGGAAGCCGGGCAGTTGCCGCCCGCACCGACGGTGACGATGTTGCCGTCGCCCACGACGACGAATGGGCTGCCCGCGGCCCCGGCGGTTCCGGCAACCAAGCCCGCAGAAGCCCCCGCGGCCCCCACGGGTGACAGCGCGATCGCCAAGCTAGAAGAACAAATTCGCAAGCAAAACGAGCAGAGCAAGGAAACCCTGGTGCTGCTGCGCGAAGAAATGAAGCAGCAACGGGCCGACCTCGAAAAGTTGCGCGATGAGCTGAAGGGCCAAGACAAGGCGCTGACCTCCATGGCGCTGGACGAGAAGCTGACCCGGATGGTGGCCAACCACGGTGAGCCGCCGAACCCTTGGAGCAATGGGGTGCTGTGGGCCTTGGGCGGCATGGTGTTGACCGTCAGTAGCATTGTGATGGCGGGTGTCATTTCGACCATGGCCCGGCAAAATCGCGGCGGTGGCTATGGGATGCATCCCCACGCGCCGCAGCCGTTCCACCCGATTCGGGTTGTGCCGACCTATCTGCCCCGGGCCCGTCAGCAGGATTACGCAACGCGGCGTGAACCCGGTACGGCGGACTTTGTGGAATACGATTACTAGGCTGGATTGGGTCTGGATTGAGTTGAGATTGGATCGATCGGGGCGATCGCGCCTGGGCCGGGGCCATGAATGATCAGGCAGATCAGGCGCTGAGTTTGGCCCGTCGCGGGGAGTGGGCGGCGGCGATCGCCCTGTGGCAACAGTCGCTCGCCCAGGATCCGGGGGATTGGGCCACCTGGAAAAATTTGGGGATTGCCTATTACCGATCGGGCGATTTGGTATCGGCGATCGCGGCCTACGAACGGGCGATCGCCCTGCGATCTGATGATCCGGGTTTGTATGTGAATTTGGGCGCGGCCCTGAAGCAAGCCCAGCAACTCCCGGCGGCGGTGGCCCAGTACCGGCGGGCGATCGACTTGGATCCTGCCAACCTGGATGCTCACCGCAATTTGGCGAATGCGCTGGAAAAACTAGGCGAGCTGATCCCCGCTGAAATCCATATTCGGCAAGTATTAGCGGCCCTGCCCGATTGCCCCAAGGCGTTGCATAGCTTGGGGAATATTCTGTGGGAGCAGGGGCGCTATGAGGACGCGATCGCCCACTACGATCGGGCGCTGGCGATCGAGCCGGAGTTTCACGAGGCGATCGCCAATCGCGGCATGGTGCACATGACCCTCGGCGATTGGGCGCGGGGCCTGGTGGATTATGAACACCGCTGGTTTTGTGTGGAAACGGCGCGGGGGTTGCCGCCCGTGCCCTTTCCCCAGCCGGTTTGGACGGGGTCGCAGGATTTGTGGGGCAAAACGATCCTGCTCTACGCGGATATGGGCTTTGGGGATGCGCTGAATTTTGTGCGCTACGTCCCGCTGGTGGCGGCGCGGGGGGCGCGGGTGCTGCTGGAATCGCCCAAACCCCTAGCGCGGTTGTTTGGCACGGTGGCGGGGGTCGATCAGGTCGTGCTGCGGGGCGAGACTCCGCCACCCTTTGATTATTGGTCGCCGCTGATGAGTTTGCCCGCCGCCTTTGGCACGACTCCCGCGACGATTCCGGCGGAGATCCCCTATTTGCGATCGCCGATCGACCCGCCACCGTTGCCTGTCCCGATCGCCACGGATCGCCCGCGCGTGGGCTTTGTCTGGGCTTCGGGCAAAACCGGCGCAACGGCCCGCAAGCGATCGACCAACCTGGCCCAGTGGGAAGCGCTGTTGCGATTACCGGGCTATCAATTCCTGAGTTTACAAACGGACTGCAGCCCCGAGGAGACGGCGTGGCTGGCCGATCGGGGGATTCCGGCCCTGGGCGATCGCTTCGGGGACTTTGCGGACACGGCCGGGGCGATCGCCCAGCTCGATCTCGTGATCACCGTCGATACGGCCACCGCCCACCTGGCTGGGGCGATCGGCAAACCCGTGTGGATTTTGTTGCCCGCCGTGCCTGACTGGCGTTGGTTGCTAAAAACCGAAACGAGCGCCTGGTATCCCAGCGCTCGCCTGTTTCGTCAACCCAGAATTGGTGACTGGCGATCGGTGTTCGATCGCCTGTATCGGGAACTGGCTGGCTCCTAGAAGCCCATGGCATCCGCCACGGCCGTTAAATCCGGTTCAATCCCTTGGTGATATTGGTTTTGGGAGGTTTTCAGGGCCGTATCCGGATCCTTCAACCCATTGCCCGTCAGCACGCAGACCACCGTAGCCCCGGCGGGCACTTGGTCGCGCACCTTCAGCAGCCCCGCCACCGAAGCCGCACTGGCCGGCTCGCAGAACACGCCTTCTTCGGCGGCCAGCAGTTGGTACGCTTCCAGGATTTCATCATCCGTGACGGACTCGAAACCGCCCTTGCTGGCATCGCGGACGGCGAGGGCCTTGTCCCAACTGGCGGGCTTGCCGATCCGAATGGCCGTGGCGATCGTGTGGGGATCCAGCACCGGATGGCCCACCACCAGGGGCGCGGAACCGGCCGCCTGGAAGCCCATCATCCGGGGCAAGCGCTGGCAGCGCTGTTCCTGGTGATATTCACAGAAGCCCATCCAATAGGCGGTGATGTTGCCCGCATTACCGACGGGTACGCAGAGCCAATCGGGTGCATCGCCGAGGGCATCGACCACCTCAAAGGCGGCGGTTTTTTGGCCCTGAAGACGATAGGGGTTAACGGAGTTGACCAGGGTGATCGGATAGTCGTTGGCCATTTGGCGCACGAGTTCCAGGGCGCGATCGAAGTTGCCGCGAATGGCGAGCACTTCCGCGCCGTAGAGCAGGGCCTGAGCCAGCTTGCCCAGGGCCACATAGCCATCGGGAATCAGCACAAAGGCCTTCAGGCCCCCCCGGCGGGCGTAGGCGGCGGCGGCGGCGGAGGTGTTGCCGGTGCTGGCGCAGATGACGGCTTTGGCTCCGGCTTCCTTGGCTTTGGTGACGGCCATGGTCATCCCCCGGTCTTTGAAGCTGCCGGTGGGGTTGAGTCCGTCATATTTCACATAGACTTTTACGCCCCGGCCAATGCGATCGGCCACGGAGGGCACGGGAATCAGCGGCGTGTTGCCCTCGTGCAGCGTGACGACGGGGGTGGAGTCCGTAACGGGGAGGTAGCGGCGGTAGGTTTCGATCAGGCCGCGCCAGCCGCCCGGAGGCGCTGGAACCTGTGCCGTACTGGCCGTGCGAGGATCGACGATTGAGGCGGATTCGACGACGGGTAAACGAGCGGTCACAGAGCGTCTACAACTCCAACGTGCTTTTGCAAAGTAATCTAAACAGTCTAACCTGACAGGCCCGAACGCGGCGATGGCGATTCCGGCGAGCGGATTTCTAAACTGAGGTATGGTACGCGATCGCGCGCGCTGGTCGGGGCCAGAATGGCCACAAATCGATTTAATTGTCTAATCGATCGGCGGGTTTGGTGCACGATCGCGCAACGCAATCACCCAAAAAGCGTGTTATCGATCGGGAATCGGCGACGAGTGTTCCTGTCTATGGCCACCACGTTAGTGTTGTTCGCAATGTTTTCGATGGCGATCGTGCCGTCCTTGTTTTCGATCCGGGCCGTGCGTCGCCACGAAGCCCGAATGCAAGCGACGATCGCCCGGGCCCGCCGCACCCTGCGATCGCCGCAGCCCCCCTACCCCAACGGGCGATCGCTCCCGCCCGAACTGGTCTACATTCCCGGCGCGGGCTACGTGATTGGCAATCTCAGTTGCCGCTTCAACGCCCGATCGCCCCAACTCCGCTGCGCCGTCAACCCCACGGGCCCCTGCGCCGATTGCCGCTTCTACGAATCCACGCTCTAGGGCAACCCACCCGATCGCGCCCCACAGAAAAGAGGCCGGGTCGATCGACCCAGCCCCCCATCGAGTTCAGAAGTGAAATTTTCTGGCAGTCGTCACAGGGCGAATTGGATTCGCCCCGCCCAAGCCCTCGCCGAACTAGATCGTGAACGTCGTCGAAGCAACGTTGGTCACGTTGGCCGCCGTTGTGAAAGCCCCTGCCGCCGTATCCACCAGCACTGCCAGGTACTTCTTCACGCCGCTCGCATCGGTGTAGGTCAGCGCCAAGTCCGCTGTCGCGGCCACACCCGCCACATTCACCACTTCTGGCGTAATCACCACACTGGTCAAGCCAGGGCCAAGGCCAATCTTGTCCGCAGCAAGGAAACCGGAGATTTGATCAGCCGTCAACGCGCTATTCGTCAAGTCGCTAGCTTGGAACGCAAACACATCAGCGCCAGCCCCTGCCGTCATCCGATCCAGGCCGGGGCCACCAACGATCGTGCTAGGGCCAGCACCCGCCGTGATGATGTCATCGCCAGCGCCACCCAACAGCTTGTCACCGCCCGCGGCTACGGGGCTGCCTGTGATTGCGTCGTTACCATCACCACCATCGATCGAGATCGGAGCCGTCGGCGCAGGTGCTGTACTTGGCGCAAAGGTATCGTTACCTGCTTCACCACGCAGGATTCCCGGAGCCGTATTCGAGTAGCTGAACTGATCGTCACTGCCGCCACCGTTGATGCCACCGGGGAAGGTAGACAACAACCCTTGGTCAGCCGTAATCGCATTCGGATCGTTGTTGAACTGCAAGGTGCTACCAACCACCGAGCTACCCGGGGGCAGACTTGTGGGAGGAGCCGAAGCCACATCCTTAATCGTCAGCACCGACGTGGACTGAGTGCCCAGCGTGCCACCAGTGGGAGCCGTCAGGGTCAGGTTCACCGTTTCATCGGGTTCCGGGCTGATCGCATCGGACAAAATCGGCACATTGATAGTCTTGGTGGTTTCACCCGCCGCAAAGCTCACCACTTGGCTCGTCACCGCCGTGTAGTCCGAACCAGCAGTGGCAGTACCGCCCGTACCCGTTCCGAAAGTGACGGAACCAGCAGTGGTGGTGTCGCCCGTGCGGGTGATGTTGATCGCCGCTTGGACGGTGGCCGGGGCCGTGCCTTCCGTGGCGGTGTAGGTTGCGCCGCTGAACTGGAAGGTGGAAGCGCCCGGGGTCGTGCCGCCGCCGCCCGTTGCGCCCTTATCGACGATCGTCAGGATTGCCGAGTCCTGTTTGCCCAGAATTGCGCCGCCGGTCGGACGAGACAACAGCATCCGAATCGTTTCGCCGCTGTCGGCTAGCGGTGCGTCGTCCACCAGATCCACCTTGAAGGTTTGGCTGATTTGACCCGGCGCGAAGTTCAGGGTTTGGTTGAACGGTTTGTAGTCGGCGTTGGCGGTGGCGGTTCCACCCAGCACGCCCACATCGACCGAGACAGCACCGGCAGAGTTGTTGACGTTGCGGGTGACGGTGACTTCCACTTGGGAGCCTTCCGTGCCGGTCAGGTTGGCCACGGAGAATTCCAAGCCGCCTTGGGGAGGCACGCTACCGGGCTGAGTCCCATCGGACGTGAAAGTGCCGGGGGTGTTCATCAGTTGGTTGGCGCTTACGCCCTTGACCACCGCCAGGATTTGGTTGTTGCCCTTATCGCGGATGATGGCGCTACCGGCGGTTTGGCCGGAGCCGTCGAAGATGTCCAGGTCAGACATGGTCATGCCGCCAATCAGCCGGATTTGGTCTTGGCCAAATTGGTTGAAGTCTTCGATCACATCGGCTTCGAGAACCGTTGCGCCACCGGTAGAGATTTGACCGGTTTGGGCCGAGAAGCTGTCGCTCCGGCGACCGATCACGAACACGTCGTTGCCGTTGCCGCCGCGCATGGTGTCTGCACCCAAGTCGCCGGAGAGCACGTCGTCGCCGTCTTCGCCAAACAGCAGGTCGTTGCCTTTACCGGCATACAGATCGTCGTTGCCGCTGCCGCCGTAGAGCTGGTCGTTGTCCATGTTGCCGTAGAGCAGGTCGTTGCCGCCGCCACCCAACAACAGGTCAGTGCCGACCCCGCCGAGCAGTTCGTCGTCACCGGCTTCGCCTTCGAGGGTGTCTACGCCTTGGTTGCCAAACAGGCGATCGTTGTCGTTGCCGCCGAGGATGCGATCGTCGCCGGTGTAGCCGCGAATGATGTCGTTGCTGTCGAATCCGCTAATTACGTCGTTGCCGGCCAGGCTATCGAGGGCGGCTTGGGTTTCGGTGATGGGCAGAACGTCGGGGAAATTGGTTCCGTTGATAACAGCCATTGACTCCTCCAGGGGGTTTGAGTTGCAAAAGGTGAGCTGTTGAGTTGAAGGGGCGCGGGTTACGAGAACCTTATTGCCGAGCTGCCACAAGTCCTGGCTACAAAAGCGGTTGCAAGTCCTGCATTCTTGGGTGCTTAGGGTCCGGGGGAGCCGGGGCCGCTATCGGGTTGCAAGCTGATTGCTAGTGCGTTACCTGCGTTTGCGGGTGGACTGTGGTTTGCTGTCTATTCCTTCTGGGGAGGGTGGGCCAATCCGGAAGTGGGCGATCTTTTTTTTGGAATTTTGTCGGGAGCAAGGTGTTGCAAAAGGTTCCCGAATTTCACACTTTTTTTGATGGTTTTGGGGGAACGATCGGGGGGGATGATGCGTCGAGCGAGCAATTGTTGTTAGCCGGATGGGGTCTGGGCGATCGTTATATATAGAGGCGATCGCGATCCGGGTTGGGGCTGAGTCGCTGGAGGATTCTGGGAGGATGATTGATCGAAGCCGGATGGCGATCGCGGGATGCTTGGGGGGGATAAAAGGAATGGATAGACAAGCGGATAGGAGACGATCGGCGCTGGGGGTGGGCGATCGTCTCCGGGTGTGATTAGAAATTCGGTTTAGGGTTAGTAAGTATTCTTGCTTGGATAAAAATGAGTCATCATGATTCCGACGAATGCTGCAATTACATCGTCGATCGAATGGCTCTTTTAGAAGTAGTTAAAAGCTTAAAGATTGGCGATCTGAAGTAGCGAATATCTAGCGCTTGATGGGGGATTTTTGATATTGCGTCGCCAATGGCCGTCGCCCTTTCTTAGGGACGCAGCCTTTGGGGGGGAGGTTCCCCGGTTGTGGGCGGAATTGAGGGGGAATCGGGATGGGCGCGATCGACCCGGGCCTGGCTGACGATCGGGCGGCCGGTTGGGGGATCGTCGATCGTGGAGCTGGGATCGCCGATCGTCCTAGGATTCCGATTCCGATTCTTCGGGGCGACTGTGGATATAGTCGCTTTCAAAGGCGAGCTTTTCGGCATATTCCCCAAGGGCGGCGATTCGATCGAGATCAAACACCTCGAACACGTAGTCCATCACTTCTGAAGTGTCGAGCGGGGGGCGGCGATAGTAGTGGTTACCGGAGGGATCGCGGGTGACGATCCGTTCGCGCACGAGCTTGTCGCGGATTGGGCGAATGTAGTGATAGAACAGCAGCGCTTGGGTGGAATATTTGCCCTGTAGTTCAAAGAACCGTTGCTGTTCCATGAAGCTCATACAAAAAATCATGATGATTAGTTCGATGCCAACGATGAACTTCATCAAAAAATTTAAATAGTCGGGGGTGAGGCGCTCGGGAATCGTGCCCGTGAGGATGTAGTAGCGATAGTAATATTCGCGAATATCGTTTTCGGTTAAATCTTTTTCGAGGTGAAACCGATGGAGGATGCTTTGGACGCGCCTCCGCAAAAATTCGCGCGATCGATCGGACAGAATCACAATTTCAAACTGAATTAAATCATTAATCGCTTGGTGTTGCTGCTCGGAGGAAATGGCGGCAAACAGGGTGAGGGCGTTGAGTAAAAATCGACGGGTGCTCGCATCTTTTTGCCCAAATTCTTCGAGGAAGGATTCGGGCATGATGCGCGCGATGTCGAGGCGGCGGTTGGCAAAGTTTCTGCTCATGCGGGGCGATCGCCTTGTGTGCAGTCACCCGGTCGATCGGGATAGGGGTCGGTCTGCGATCGAAATCCTAGCGCGTGCAACCTCAACCCATATCAGTCTCCGGGAGGGATAGTGTCCGGTTCGCCGTGGGGGCGATCGCCATTCAGCGTGGATCTGCGGTTGATCCTCAGTCAGTCCTTCGTCAGTCCTCAGTCAGTCCTCAGTCAGTCCTCAATGGACGAAAAAAGTCTACTTCCATTGTGACGCAGGCGTTAGAGGGATGAGCCGGCGGGGATTGCCCCGTGGAGCGATCGGTGGGGCCCGTTAGCCCCAGCGGCCGTAGAGATCGACGAACTCGCGCAGGCGATCGGCCATCCACGGGGCCACGGCCGATTCGGGACAGCGCCAGCCCCAGTTGCCGTCGGGTTGGCCCGGGATGTTCATGCGGCAGTCAGCGCCATACCCGAGGCAATCCTGCAACGGGACGATCGACCAGTCCGCTACCGAGGCCATGGCCATGCGGATTAAGTCCCACTGGATGCCATCGGGGCCCGCATAGCCCGCGTAGCGAAACACGCGCTGTTGCTCCTCGGGCGATCGGGCATTGAACCAGCCCACCGTGGTGTCATTGTCGTGGGTTCCGGTATAGACCACGCAATTGGGCGATCGGTAGTTGTGGGGCAAATAGGGATTGCTGCCACCGGAGTCGAAGGCAAATTGCAGAATTTTCATGCTGGGGAAGTGGAAGCGATCGCGCAGCTCCTCCACTTCCGGCGTAATCACGCCCAAATCTTCCGCAATCACCGGCAGTTCGCCAAGACCCGCTTGCACCGCTTCAAACAGGTTGGCCCCGGGGCCGGGCAGCCATTCGCCACGGATCGCCGTGTCTTCACCCTGGGGAACCGCCCAGAAGGATTCAAACCCTCGGAAGTGATCGATCCGCAGCCAATCCACCAGGCTCAACAGATGGCGGAAACGGTTAATCCACCAGCGATAGTACTCTTGGGCATTGGTTTCCCAGTTATAGACCGGGTTGCCCCAGAGTTGGCCCGTTTCGCTGAAATAGTCCGGGGGCACGCCGGCCATTTTGTCGGGGTCGAGGGTGTCGGGGTCGAGCAAGAAGAGGTGTCGATGGGCCCACACATCGGCGCTGTCGAAGGAGACATAGATGGGAAGGTCGCCCATCAGCTCGATGCCTCGATCGTTGGCAGCTTTTTTCAGTTGATGCCATTGGTCAAAGAAGACGAATTGCAGCCAGCGTTGCAGGGCGATTTCCTCGTGCAGAGTCTTGCGGGCGGCGGCGAGGACGGCCGGGTCGCGCTGGGCAAATCCCACATCCCAGCGGTTCCAAATAATGTTGCCGAATTCGGCCTTGAGCACCATGAACAGGGCAAAGTCATCGAGCCAGTCGATCTGTTTGGCACAAAACTTTTCAAAGGCCGATCGCTGCTCGTCGGTGGCGTGGACTTGGAAGCCGGCCCAGGCCTGAATAAACAGGCGTTCTTTGTAGGCGCGGACGGCGGCAAAATCGACCCGGTGGCGATCGAACTCGGGCACATTTTCAACGGCGGCGGCGGGCAGCCACCCGGCTTCGACCAGGCGATCGGGGCTGATCAGTAGCGGTTCGCCCGCGATCGCCGAAAAGCCCATATAGGGAGAGTTACCAGCCCCCACCGGCCCCAGGGGCAACATTTGCCACACGCGCTGGCCGCCGGCCTGCAACCAATCGCAAAAGTCGATCGCCTCAGCCCCCAAGTCGCCTACCCCGTAGCGACTGGGCAAGGACGTTGGGTGGAGCAAAATTCCGCTGAGTCGAGCCATGGGGACTTACCATCCGGATCGGGTCGCAACGACTCTAGCATGAGTTTTCAGGCGGTTAATCGGTCGAGTTTTAAAGCCTTTGATCCTAGGGCGATCGATCAATATCGACAAATATCAACAAATCTCGATAAAGAGTGCCAAGCGCACAGAACAGCACTACATTGCCAGTAATACTGTATTGGTCTAATGCAGTTTCCGTTCAATAGGGGCAGATTTCCTATTGCTGACGACAAAAAGAAAAAATTGTAATATCAATTGCAGGTCTAGGAGCATAACAATTAAGCCAACTTAAAAAATTCAGTCAAACAATGAAATACCAATTCCCGAAATATCAACAAATCTCCCTGAGATTATTACTCATTGCTCCCTTTGTCCTGCAAATTGTAGGCGCAGTGGGATTAGTCGGTTTCCTCTCCTATAACAGTGGACAGGAAGCCGTAGCAGATATGGCCGCATCTTTGATGTCAGAAATTGGTAACGGCATTGAACAAAACTTAAATGGCTATTTCAATGCACCCGAACAAATTACACAAACCAATGCCGCTCTCATCCGTCAAGGGAGTCTGGATTACCAAAATTTACCTGCCCTACAAACACACTTTGCCCAGCAATTACAGATTTTTCCTAAAGTTAGTCATGCATTGATTGCTAACGAACAAAAAGACTTTCTAGAAGTTTTACGATCTACATCCGATCAGCTCATTGTAAGGATTTTGGATAGTTCAGAAAGCAAAAACTTCTATCGTTACCGCGCAGATCTCACAGGTAAGACTTATCAGTTACTACAGACTAGAATCGACTATGATCCCCATAATGACCCACCCGGAGGCAAGCCTTGGTACAGTACAGCACAGGAATCCAAGATGGGATCCTGGGGGATTTTTGTTAGTTTAGCTCAGGGAAAAAACAACCCGGTTCTAGTCGCTTCCTATATCCTGCCATTTTATGACAATAAAGGTAAATTTCAAGGAGTAGCCAGTTCAGGTCTATACCTGATTCAGTTTGGAAATTTTCTTCGGCAGCTAAAAATTGGGACAACAGGACAAGCATTTTTAATCGATAAACAAGGGCGAATGATTGCTAACTCCATCAATGAAGTGCCATTTATAACTACAGCCAAAAGTGAATTATCTCAAAATGTTAATGCCAATTCCCGTCGCTTAAAAGCAATAGCTAGTAAAAACAAAATCATTCGGTTAACTTCCCAATACTTAACAGATCATTTTAATTTGCAAGACATTCAAGGTATTCAAAAGCTCAACTTATCATTGGAGGGTCAGAAGTATTTTGTGCAGGTTCTGCCGATGAGCAGACAAAATTTGAGCTGGCTTACAGTTATTGTTATTCCTGAATCTGACTTCATGAAACATATTGAGGAAAATGCCTATGTGACAATTATTTTGTGTGGACTAACTCTGATTGTTGCCACAGTGATTGGTATTTTTACGGCTCGATGGATTACCAAGCCAATTTTACGACTCAGTCAAGCCAGTGAGGCGTTGGCATTAGGACAATGGCAAAATCCAGATCAAGAAAATAATCTCGTAGGAGCCAAGAATATTATGGAAATATCAACTCTGTCCAAGTCATTTAGCAGCATGGCTGATCAGTTGAAAGAATCATTTGAAACCTTGGAAAATCGAGTTGAGGAGCGTACGGCAGAGTTAGTTGTTGCCAAAGAAAGAGCGGAAGTTGCTAATCAGGCTAAAAGTGCTTTTATTGCCAACATGAGTCATGAATTGCGATCGCCCCTCAATGCTATTCTGGGTTTTTCGCAATTAATGATTCGTTCCAGAAATTTGTTACCCGAACAAACTGAAAATATTGGCATCATTTATCGCAGTGGTGATTATTTATTAACGCTGATCAATAATATTCTTGATTTATCAAAAATCGAAGCAGGTAAAACAATATTGAATGTAGTCGATGTTGATTGTGAACGTTTACTGAACGATCTCGAAGATATGCTTTATCTTCGCGCAGAGGCATCAGGCGTGAAATTACTATTTTCCCATGCCGAAACTATGCCCCGTCATATTGTTACTGATGCGGTCAAGCTACGCCAAGTTTTAATCAACTTACTGACTAACGCCATTAAATTTACATCGCAGGGTCAAGTAAGGCTGCATGTTTTTCCGGGCGATCGAGAAACGGAGGATATCTTTAATCTCCATTTTCGAGTCGAGGATACGGGTGTTGGCATTGCTCCCGAAGAGCTAACCAATTTGTTTGAAACCTTTACCCAAGCCCAAGCAGGCAAAGAATCCCAAGAAGGAACGGGATTGGGTTTAGCGATTAGTCACAAGTTTGTGCAATTAATGGGGGGTGAAATCACAGTCCAAAGCGAACTGGGAAAAGGCACAACCTTTGAGTTTTATATTCAAACCAAGCTAGGGAAAGTGTCCTCGGTTGGTAGTGCCGAAACCCAGACTAAGGTGTTGTCGTTGCAACCAGGACAACCGATCTATCGTATTTTGGCCGTGGACGACAAAGCGATCAATCGTCAATTGTTGATCAGGCTTCTGCAACCCCTGGGTTTTGAGATGAGGGAAGCGAGTAATGGGCACGAGGCGATCGCCCTATGGGAAAGCTGGGAACCCCATTTAATATTTATGGATATGCGGATGCCGGTTATGGATGGTTATGAAGCGACTAAATATATTAAATCTACGACTAAAGGCAATGCTACGGCTGTTATAGCCTTAACAGCCAGTGTTTTGGAAGAAGAAAAAGCTATAGTTCTTTCTGCTGGCTGTGATGATTTTATACGAAAACCTTTTGCTGAACGTACTATTTTTGATGCTTTAAGCAAACATTTAGGTGTGAAATATATCTACACTGAAATTCATAATGAAAATTTAGAAGTTACAGCAGAAAAATCTTTAACATCTGATGATTTGAGATTTATGGAACAGGAATGGATTAATAATTTCTATGAAGCGACGTTGGAAGCTAATACCAATGATGTTATTGAATTGCTTCAAAAAATTCCACCAACAGAAAATTTTGTAATAAAATCTTTAACAAGAATGGTCAAGCAATTTGAGTTTGAAAAGTTAATTGATCTAGTGGAACCTTTGATAAATTATGAATAACGATAAGACCAAAAAAACCACACAAATTCCTCTACGGTTATTATTAATTATTCCCTTTGTCATACAAATCGTTGCAGCAGTCGGTTTAGTTGGCTATCTTTCCTATCGTAGTGGACAAAAAGCGGTAGAACATATAGCAAAATCCTTGATAGCAGAAATTGGCGATCGCATTGATCAAAATCTAAGAAATTATTTGAAAAAGCCAGTAGAAGTTACCCGCAATAATGCTGAAGCCGCCAAAATAGGCATCTTGAATTATCATGATTTGCCAGAAGTAAAACGCTATTTTTGGAAGCAATCACAAATCTTTGATGACATCAGTATATGGCTGATTGCGACCGAGCAGAAAACGATTTTAATTGTGGATACCCAGGATAAAAAATCTCCTTTCATCCGAATTAGAGATCAATCGACTCGTTACAAATGGGATAACTACCTCGCGGATGCTCAAGGAAACTACATTAAGCTGATTCGACGTTCAACTACCTATGATCCCCATAATGATCCGCCTGAAAATCCTTGGTATGGAGCCACAAAAAATGCCGGACAGGGAATTTGGCGGGTGGTTGTTGCTCGAGTAAAGAATGATTATCCCAAGTTATTAGCTGCTTATTTATTACCCTTCTTTGATCAAAATAACAACTTTCAAGGCGTTATCAGTTCCTCTATTCCTCTGTCTCAATTAGGGGATTTTCTCAAAGAATTAAAAGTTGGCAAAACGGGACAAGCTTTTATCTTAGACAAAAATGGATTTTTGATCGGTACTTCCACTGGCGAAACTCCCTTTGTTCCAAGTTTAGTAGACTCTCTCAACTCCGACAACGAGAAAGATGATCCTAACAACTACAGATTAAATGCGGTGAATAGCAGTGAATTTATGACTCGAGAAACTACTAAAAAATTGGTGAAAAATTTCGGTGGGCTTGCTCAGATTCAAGGAACACAAGAATATAATTTCACGGAAAATGGTAAACGCTACTTCGTTAGACTTGTTCCATTCAAAGGGCAAAAAGATTTAGATTGGTTAACCGTTATTGTCATTCCTGAAACTGACTTCCTCGCGGAAATTCAGGCAAATGCCCGTTGGACAATTGTATTGTGTGGACTGACTCTTGTGATTGCCACAATCATTGGCATTTTCACAGCTCGATGGATTACTAAGCCGATTTTACGACTCAGTCAAGCTAGTGAGGCGTTGGCATTAGGACAATGGCAAAATCCGGATCAAGAAAATAATCTCGTAGAAGCCAAGAATATTACGGAAATATCAACTCTGGCTAAGTCATTTAGCAGCATGGCTGATCAGTTGAAAGAATCATTTGAAACCTTGGAAAATCGAGTTGAGGAGCGTACGACAGAGTTGGTTGTTGCTAAAGAAAAAGCGGAAGTTGCGAATCAGGCTAAAAGTGCTTTTATTGCCAATATGAGCCATGAGTTGCGATCGCCCCTCAATGCTATTCTGGGTTTTTCGCAATTAATGATTCGCTCTAGGAATTTGTTGCCCGAACAAACTGAAAATATTGGCATCATTTATCGCAGTGGTGATTATTTATTAACGCTGATCAATAATATTCTTGATTTATCAAAAATCGAAGCAGGTAAAACAATATTGAATGTAGTCGATGTCGATTGTGAACGTTTACTGAACGATCTCGAAGATATGCTTTATCTTCGCGCAGAGACATCAGGCGTGAAATTACTATTTTCCCGTGACGAAAACACGCCCCATCATATTATTACTGATGCAGTTAAGCTTCGCCAAGTCTTAATCAATTTACTAACTAACGCCATTAAATTTACATCTCAGGGTCACGTGAGGCTCCATGTTTTTCCGGGCGATCGAGAAACGGAGGATGTCTTTAATCTCCATTTTCGAGTCGAGGATACGGGCGTTGGCATTGCTCCCGAAGAGCTAACCAATTTGTTTGAAACCTTTACCCAAGCCCAAGCGGGCAAAGAATTCCAAGAAGGAACGGGATTGGGTTTAGCGATTAGTCAAAAGTTTGTGCAATTAATGGGGGGTGAAATTACAGTCCAAAGCGAACTAGGAAAAGGCACAACCTTTGAGTTTTATATTCAAACCAAGCTAGGGAAAGTGTCCTCGGTTGGTAGCGCTGAAACCCAGCCTAGAGTTGTGTCCTTGAAACCAGGGCAGCCGATCTATCATATTTTGGCCGTGGACGACAAAGCGATCAATCGTCAATTGTTGATCAGGCTTCTGCAACCCCTCGGTTTTGAGATGCGGGAAGCGAGTAATGGGCGCGAGGCGATCGCCCTGTGGGAAAGCTGGGAACCCCATTTAATATTTATGGATATGCGAATGCCGGTTATGGATGGCTACGAAGCCACAAAGCAGATCAAAGGTCAGGTGAAGGGCAGTGCCACGGCGGTGGTTGCTTTGACTGCGAGTGTTTTGGAAGAGGAAAAGGCGATCGTCCTGTCAGCGGGCTGTGATGATTTCTTGCGAAAGCCTTTTACGGAAACCATGATTTTTGGAGCCTTAAGGAAACATTTGGGCGTTGAATATGTTTATGGCAACCTTCCAGACATCAATCATGAAATCGATCATGAAATCGATCATGAAATGGTCACAGAACCATCATGGATTTCAGATCGATTGCAGACGATGCCGACGGAATGGGTGACAACGTTATCCAATGCTGCTTTGGAAGCTGATACAGATCAGGTTTTGATACAGGTTCAAGCTATTGGTGAAACCGAGCCACTCCTGGCTACCAAATTGACTCAATTAGCGAATCAATTTCAATTTGAACAAATTCTGGATTTAATCAACTCATCAAAAAAATCGTAGTGATGCTGCCAGAATCAGCCTATGGAGAACTCTCGGGAGCGATCGAGTCCCCATTGAGTGTTTCAGGGCTAATCGAATTGCCAGCTTGGGTTGATTGTCCGTGCGGAGAAATTTGCAAAAATAGGCGATACCGATCCAATTTGGTTGATCTCAAACTATGCCGCAGTTGATTGTCGTATAGACCCTGAAGTGTTTGGGTTTTTTCCGTTTCGTACTCCTCATGGGCTTCTAGGGCATCATCAACCGACACTAAGTTGTACTGCACATTTTCCGTGTAAATGGCAAACGTCACATTGAAAATGTCAAAGAAATAAATCACCCAATAGCAGCTTTCTTCCTCAAACTGCTCATAATATTTGACCAGACGGGCAATGCACAAATCCAAGTGCGATCGGGTCTCAGGACAAATCAAGACCAACTTCAACAAAAAAATGGTTAAGGTCAGCGCACTGCCGCTTGACAAAATTAGTAAAAACAACCGCGATGGCGACTGAAAATTCTCCGTTGTAAAAAACTCAATGAGCTGACGACAGGTTTCCTGATGAAGCTGCTCTGTCAATGCCTCATCGTGTTGATTTTCCATCAGCGTAGCCAACTTTTCCTGGAGCTTTTGTCGCACCAGTTCAGTCATATGATCCGGAGTGTTTTCCAGGATTAAATATTTCAGAAGGCTCTTTTTGTAGCCACGGTATTTCAGTCCTTGGGTTTGTTGTAAAAACAAGCTCGCCAAGCTGGAATAACTGTGTTTCCCGGTTCGCAAAACAATCGACTTAACAATCTTCAAAACCTGATCGCCAAGGTTAGTCGGATTCCTGAGCCGATCGCGATCGCTCCGAGACGACTGATACTTCGCCATATACATGGCTAAATCAAACTTAAAGCGCTCTCGCCACTGTCGGGCATAAACGGCCGCCGCTTCTCGCTGTTCCGATGGATTGTGCGGATCAACGGACTGTGCGACTAACAGTTGCCCAATATAGCGACTGCTCCAATGGCGTGGAGTGTCTGGATTGGGGTCGGTAATCGTATTGCCCGATGGGTCGGTTTGTAATCGCGTGCGATCGGGATAGAGACCCGTACTATCCTTGTGTGGCGCGCCCGGATAGTCCAATTCATGACGAGCAATGAATAGTTTCAACTCATCATAATCGTGGCTATTAACAAAGTCACAAACCCATTTACGCAGGCGATTCAGAGAAATTGATGAGCTATTGGGATCGCCGTAGGGTTGCTCAAATAGGCTAATTAATCGATAGATAAACGCTTCATGACGACAGTTTGCCCAGTTATTAATCAGGATGTAACACGATCGCTTTAGCGTCGCTTGAAAAGCGGCCTGATCATTGAGAAATACGAGTTGATAAATCGCATGGAGTGCCTGTGTGCCTGCCGCCCCTTGATGCTCAATAAAAAGCCGATAAAACTCGTCCAAAGCGGCCTCGGGGGCCATCGCCTGCACCGCACGAATCAAGTATTGATAAATACTGTCTTGAATCTGGGGCACGGTGAGCATCACGGGTGGCCCTTCCCCAGAGCGCATGCCGACATCAAACCCTTCAGAAAAAGGCTGTGGGACATTGGCAGATCGATCACTCATGTTGGCAACAAAAAGGGAGTGAATCATGGCACTCATGACGATTAACCGGGAGGAGCAGCGCTGCTGGCTGGGGCTGGCTAAGGACAAACCATCGGCCAGGGCGCGCCCTCTGGCCAATGGCTCAATGTGCTGCACGGCATTTGCTGCACGGCATTTGCTGTATGGGTTGAGGTCTCACATTGATCGATGGGGCGACTCGGGAGCGCGATCGACCCAAGGGATCTGCGGGAATGGTTGACCAGGGATGCTCCACGCCCACTCAAGCGCATGTTAAAAAAAACACTTGCTAGTACTTAAGTATTGGCATACGTTGAGTCTAGCAAATCTGCGCCATTTGCCGGTAGAGTGTGACCCCCCACCCCCACCCATGGAGGCTGAATCCTTTGTGGGTTAAGGATCCGTGAGTTTGGCAATGGTAAAGATCCGCGATCGTTCCCGTCGCTGATCCTGTTACGACTATTCTATTAACGGTGAACCTTGATCGTTGCCAGCAATGTTTCAAGGGTCGTCAGTCGAGCGGAGACTTACGAATAATTTCTGAAGCTTGCGGGCAATTCAGGATCGATCGCCATGATTTTGGGCTACCGGGCGATCGACCTGCTTCGATGATCACCACGTTGGCGATCGCCCTTTACGCCGTGGCCACCGGCCCCAAAAATTGATTAACCCGTGCCAAATAGGTTTCAGGATCTTCCAGCATCGGAAAATGACCCGTACCGGCCATTTCAACATAGTCAACGATCGGGTTCAGGGCCGCCGCCTGCTGACCCAGCTTGGGCGGAATAATTTGGTCAAACTGCCCCGCCACCAGCAACGTCGGCACACGCAACGCGGCAAAGGCGGCCGGCATTTCTTCCACGGCCTGCAGGCTCACGGAGGTAAAAATCGTCCCCAGGGCCGCCGCCTCGTTGGCAAGGGTGAAGTCTTCTACAAAGGCCCGCTGTTCGGCTTCTGGGATCGATCGATGCAAAAACCGGGCCATGAACAATTGCGGCACAAACGGCAGTTGGTACAGCCATTGCGGCCGAAACTTGACCACGTAACCGCCAAAACGATAGAAGGCCGCAAACGCCGCCTCGTCATACTCAAAAATGCCGCTACAGGTCAAGATCGCCCGCTCGACCCGATCGGGAAACAGCCCCAAAAACAGCACCGCGATCGACGCGCCCATCGAGTGAGCATTCAAATACACCCGATCGGTCAGCCCCAGGCGATCGAGCAGCTCCGCCAAATCCGCCGCGTAGGCCTCCAGCCAATAATCCGGTGAGTCCGGAGCCGGATGATCCACCGGTAGGGGCGATCGGCCAAACCCGCGCAGATCGTATAGCAGGCAGTCGAAGCGATCGGCCAGGGCCGCCGCCGTCGATCGCCAATAGCGACCCGAGCCACCCCAGCCATGCAAAAACACCATCACCGGCTTACCACTTGGAACCGTCGTTCCGTCCTGGCAAATCCACTCGTAATAATGCGCCGTTCCGCGAATCTCAGTGTAAACCATGCACCTCAAGCATCCCCATTGCGACCTAAGCAGACTCAGGCTTAGGCAACGACGATGGATGCACCAGCAACTCAGCCGTCGATCGATGTTCCACCATGTGTCGCGTAATCATGCAGCGCGTCAGATCCTTCCGAGACGGAATCTCATACATCACATCCAGCATCAGCTCTTCCACAATGCTGCGCAAAGCCCGCGCCCCCGTCCGCCGACGATAGGCCTCCTGGGCGATCGCCCGCACCGCATCCGCCTCAAACGTCAACTGCACATTATCCATCCGCAACAGCTTCTGGTACTGCTTCACCAGCGCATTCTTCGGCTGCGTCAAAATCGCGATCAGCGCCTCCTCATCCAGCGGTTCCACCACCGCCAGCACCGGCACACGACCAATGAACTCCGGAATCATCCCGAACTTCACCAAATCCTCCGGCTCCAAACGCCGCAGCGTATCCGCTGTCCGCTGTTCCCGCGACTGGTTCTCGCCCGCCCGCACAAAGCCCATCGACTTCTTCCCAGTGCGCTGCTCCACCACCTTTTCCAGGCCCACAAACGCCCCACCGCAGATGAACAAAATATTGCTCGTATCGATCTGAATGCAGTCCTGGTAGGGATGCTTGCGGCCTCCTTGGGGCGGCACATTCGCCACCGTCCCTTCCAGCATCTTCAGCAATGCCTGTTGCACCCCCTCGCCAGACACATCCCTCGTAATTGAAGGGTTTTCGCTCTTGCGGGCTACCTTGTCAATTTCATCAATGTAGATAATGCCGCGCTGGGCCTCCTCCACATCAAAATCCGCCACCTGCAACAGCCGCAGCAGAATATTTTCCACATCCTCGCCCACATACCCCGCTTCCGTCAGCGTCGTCGCATCCGCCACCGCAAACGGCACATCCAGAATTTTAGCCAGGGTTTGGGCGAGCAGCGTTTTGCCGCAACCCGTCGGCCCCATCAGCAAAATATTGGATTTTTGCAGCTCAATCCCATCATCCAGAGCAGGCAAGCCCGGTGTTGCTGGCGTTCCCGGATTGGGGGGTGTCGCCGCCGGTTGCCCAGCCGTTTGATCGCCCTCTTGCAAGCAAGCAAGCCGCTTGTAGTGGTTATAAACCGCTACAGCCAAGACTTTTTTCGCCTCATCTTGACCGATCACATGATCGTCCAAAAATTTCTTGATTTCGCGTGGTTTCAGTACCCGATGCGGTGTCGTGCGCGGTGGACGCGTGCGATTTCGCTCCGTCGGTTCCGGACGAGGCGGGGCTTGGGTTGTCGCACCGCCGCCGTTGAAGAGTTCCTCATCCAGAATCTCGTTACACAAATCTACGCATTCATCACAAATATAGACTCCCGGTCCGGCGATGAGCTTGCGAACTTGCTCCTGAGACTTGCCACAAAACGAACACTTGAGATGGGAGTCAAATTTTGACATACAGGTTGCCCCTCGAAGTCGCGCGTCGATCGTCGTGTACGCCCATGGGATATATGCCCATGGGGCAAAGGGATACCGCGCTGGTGATGAATCAAGACTTGGCTGAGTGATAGATCAGCACTGCCACAGCCCCTGCTAATGGATGGCAACCATTGGGCTGAACTTTCAGCAGCGATCACACCAATGTGGTCGATTGTTTGGCACTGTTCAGCAATCTGCATGAACAGCCCTCCATTGCCAACGTGCGAAAGCAAACATTCAACCAGAGGATACCTTGATTCATTATCGGTGAGTACGGGAAGTTTGAAAACCACTCTTTAAGAGCGGGGATTGTCAAGCCGCGCCGCCTCCGCAATTTGTGGAAAAACGGCATTGTCGTTCCAGAGCAGGGGAGCAGTAGAGTCCAGCCGTCTAAAGCACAGCGCTAGTCATCTCCATAATTATCCGTGCGTTGGGATTTGTGTTGAAACGACCCGATCGAACGGGCGAAAGTAGCCAATGCTTCAATGCTGCTTCAACGCCCAAAACGAAGGGGCAAAGACCCGTAAGGCCTTCACCCCCTCGTGCATCATCCGAATCGCGGGACTACCGCAACGACTCACTCACTGCTTAGGCCCACGAGACGGTGTGAGTGCTAGAACTTGAAGACCGTCCGCAGCACGCCCAACACAGCCGTGTCGTTGTCATCGTTGTTGTCGGGGTTGGTCACCACGATCACGCCCGGCGTAATCGAGATGTTGTCGTTCACCGCAAACTTGTAGAGGGCTTCAATGTGGAAGGAGGTTTCATCATCCTCACCATCCACCGTGTTGTCACCGTTGTACAGGTTGGGTTGCTGACCCACGATCAGAGCGCCCGTGCTGCCTTCCTTGAACAGGTCGGGGAACGCAAAGGTCAACGCCCAGTTAAACAGCTCAGCTTCGCCGTCGCCGTTGTCTTCAGCGTTTGCTTGCGTCCAGCCAGCCCAGCCGCTCAGCACAAAGTTGCTGCTGAGTTTAGCCGTGGTTTGCAAACCGACGTTGTGAGCCGTGGTGGGGTCGCGGAAGGGGTTGTCGCCCAAGAAGCTGCCGGTACCACCGGTCAAGCTAGGACGGGTGCGGGCATCGGTGCTGTGGTAGGCGTAGGCATACAACAGACCAATATCCCAGGTTTCGCTCGGCGAGTAGTACAAGCTTGCGGCGGCGCTGTAGCTACCGTCAAACAAGCCAGCACCCGTTTGGGGATCGTTGCCTTCTGCGGCCAAGTAGCTAGCGGCAAACCGGAACTGATCGCCCTTGTAGGTGACACCGACCCCAGCGCCTTGGGGCTGGCGGAAGATCGGGTTGTAACGACCGAAGCGCGACAGGGCACCATCGCCTGAGGCTTCCAGCAGCGGGTTAGCGGTGTAGTGGATGTCATCCATGTCCAAGCCGGTCGTACCCACGAACGCGCGCCAGGTGTTGTCGCTGCTCAGGGGGAAGCGGTAGTACAACTCATCCAGGACAAAGTTGTTGTTGGTGTTGGATTCCCAAGCAAGGCGGGCCATGTTGGTTTCGCCAGCGTAGTAACGGGGCACGTTACCGACTTGCAGACGAGTCCGCAGCAAGTCCTTACCGGTGAAGCTGGTGTTGAAGTTCAGGCGAACCCGTTGGGAGAAGGTGGCGTTGTCTGCGTCGTCACCACCGTCGTCATCGCCACTCACAACATCCGAGAGGCCAGCAGCCAAGCCCATGACCACTTCGCCGGTCAGCTTGGTGGTGGTGGAGAATTGGTTGGCTTCGAGTTCTGAGGTGCGAGCTTCGAGGGCATCGACGCGACCGCGCAGGGCGGCCAATTCAGCGGCGAATTCTTCTTGCAGCTTTTGCAGCTTGCGGAGATCTTCCTTGGTGGCCAAGGGATCGGTGGCGGCTTTGATCAGGTCGTTGATCCGATCGAGGCAAGCGTTCAAACCGGCGGCAAATTCGTAGCGGCTCAAGGGGCGGTTGCCCTTGAAGGTGCCGTCGGGATAGCCGGCGATGCAACCATAGCGCTCAACCAGCGATTGCAGCGCTTGGAACGCCCAGTCGGTGGGTTGTACGTCGGACAGTTGCGAGACCGAGGTTACTTGATCCATGCCAGCGATGTCGTCTTGCAGACCGACTTCGATCGCGGATTGGCTAGGGTCAATCGTCGTTTGGGTCGTTGCTTCGCCAGCAAAAGCGCCTTGAGCGAGCAATAGCGAGAGACCAGCGGCGGCCGGACCCAGACGCAGTGCATTCCAGAACAGTTTCATTCGCGTTTCCTCACACCGATACCTGTGAAAGCAATACTGAGACCAGTACACTTCCTGTGGCGATTATAGATCGAACCGACAAGAGGCGAAACTGCGTTGCGGGAAAGATTCTGGAAATTACTTAAAAATTGCTCGATCGAGCACGGATTTTTTGGCAATTACTGGGACTCGATCGCCCCTTTTTCGCTAATGGCCATCAGCATTTCCGGTCTCTAGCCCCCGCACCCACCCCTTGGGCAAAAAGTTCAAAACTGGGTGGTGGGGTTTTGAGGACTCCCAACCACGAGCGGCTGGTTCGCCCCCTTGTTATGCATTTGCGATGCATTTGCGATGCATTCATTACCCGCTGTTATGCATTACCCGCGAACGGGGAAGCCAGCCGGGTAATTACGGTGATGGCCGCTTTCGTGAGCGCGGCCCCAAAACCAAACAACCTCAGAATTGCAATCTGACATCGGTTTTGGTAGGGGGTGGGAGGGGCGCACAGTGGCGGCGTGCCCGCCTGTACTCCTGTGCTTGTGCCCCCAACCTTGCTAGGGCTTTGTCCGAACCGTCACCGGGCCATTCACCAAGGTTTGACAAGCCAAGCGGTAATTATCGGGTTTTTTGCGAAGGGTGCGTTGTTCAAACTCCGTTCGCTCCGAGAGATTTTCCAGACCTTCAACAATTTCGACAACGCAGGTGGCACATTGACCGTAGCCACCACAGTTCATCATCTTGCCGTAGAGCTTGTAGATATCGATGCCGTTTTCGATCGCCTTCAGTCGCAGATTAGAGCCAGTCGCGACGATCGCGTCTTTGTTTTCATTAACGAAGTGGATAGTACCCATGGGTGTCTAGGAAAAGATGACTCGGTATCAGGGGCGTGACTTGATGGCAGAAGGCTGTGATGCAACGGTCGTTGCAAACGGATGTTGCAGTTTGTTGCAATTTGTGGAGCCACACAAGTGTAAGGCCAGGAACTCGTTGGCACTGGCGGCGCAAAGGTCGAAAAAACCGACCTCTGCCCGATCGACTCGCGGGCCTGAATTGCGTGATCGATCGGGCAGAGCTGGGCTTGGGGTGGATCTTTTCCTAGGGACGAGCCGGTCGTTGGTCAGGCGACATCAAGGAATCTTGCAAAATCGAGTCATCCGTTTCGGGCGGCAGTTGAATCGGCTCCGCCACCGGCTGCACAATTCCCGGCGGTAAATTGCTCACGGCTCGTTCGAGGGCGGCCAGGGCGCGGTTGTAGCCAATCATGGCGATCAACACGTTGCCCCGGGCGCGGGTTAACCGGTTTTCGGCGTTGAGGCGATCGGTCTGGGTTCCCACGCCGGCCTGGAACCGCAAGCGGGCCAGCCGGACTTCTTCCTTGGCGGACTCAATGGCCTTGAGCGATGTTTGAATATTTTCCTCATTGGCCTTGAGGTTGGAGTAGGCCGATTCCACCTCAAACCGAATCCGATCGCGCGCGCGACCCACACCATTTTCGGCCTGCTCGATCGCCACCTCTTCCTGACGCGCCTGGGCCCTTGCCGCACCGCCATCAAACAGCGTCCATTGCAGTTGCAGCCCGGCCGAGTAGCCACCCACCAAACTGAAATCGTCATCGGGATCAATCACATCCAGCAGGTCGTAGCGCGCAACGGCACTCACCTGAGGCCCCAACTGCGACAGACGGGCCCGGCGCTGGGCCCTATTCACGTCGCGCTGGGCCAACTGCTGCTCGATTTCCGCCCGGTTGCGATAGGCCAGCACAATGCTGTCTTCCAGGGGCAGCACCCATTCACCGGCTTTCGCAATTTCGTCAACCGTCGCAATGTCGATCGCCTCCGGCAGGCTCAGTAATCGCGCTAGCTCCCGACGGCGCTGGGTTTGTTGATCGCGCGTTTGCACCACCTGTTGGCGGTCATTCGCCAGCTCCACTTCCGCCTGCAACACCTCAAAGCGCGTTCCGAGACCGGCCTTTTCCAGGGCTTGGGCATCCTTGACGCTTTGCTCGCGGAATCTCACCGCCGATTGGTCAATTTTCAACTGCGCATTTTCCTGTTGCAGTCGGTAATAGCCAGTCGTGATGTCGCGGCGCAGATCTTCAAAGGTCGCTTCGAGCACCAGCTCATCCGATCGCAACTGGGACTGGGCTGCCGCAATATTCGCCGGCCGGAGGCCCGCCGTGTAGATGTTGTAGTTCAGCTCCAGGGCGCTGTTCCACACAGTCTGATCTTGTTCGTCAATATCGATTTGATTGCGGAAATTGCCCGCCCGCCGGGCCGATCGATTTTGGCTCAATAGATTAAGACGACTGCTCGCCGTCAGTGAGTTCGTCAGCGAGGAGGTCAATCGCAACTGGGGATAGTTGGCGGCGATCGCTTGGCGCAACTGGGCGCGGCTGCGTTCGATGTTCAGGTATGCCTGACGTAGATCACGGTTGTTGCGGCGACCAATTTCCAGCGCCTGCTCCAGCGTGATCGGCTGGCTCAACAGGATCCGCACTTCGTCGGGCAAGGTGGGAAATTGCAGCGGGTTCGGACTGGACTCCAGTTTCTGAATAATTAGTTCATCCGCCTCGGTGCTGCCACTGGGCCGATCGCCCAATTGGGCCGGTGCCTGTGGATCGACCAGCGGATCGACCACCGGTTGAGCCTCATTGGGTGAACCCCCATTGGAATTCCCGGGGTTGGTCGCCGGTTCTTTGGAGTCGCCGGGAGCGGGCACGTTTTGAAGCGGGTCGGGATCGCCGGATTGTTGGGCGATCGGGCTGGCCGGTTGTGAGTCGGCCGCGGGGGCCGTTGTCGCAGCGGTCGGATCGGCGGGGGCGGCGATCGGGGTCGTCTCGATCGCCGCCCTAGCCGGGGCCGGGGCAGCGGTGGACAAGGAACCGATCGGGGAATTGCTGGGCTGGGTCAATGTGTCCAACCTGTCCCCATCCGCCGTTCCCGAACTGGCGACGGGGACACTTGGGGGCTGGTCTGGAGGCGAAGCAAGGGGGGCATCGGCTACGGTCGGGGTAGACGCTGAAGTCGGCTCGACCTCAGAATTCTCAGCACGGGCGGCATCCGCCCAAACGCAACACAGCGCGACGGTCACACCTAAACCCGTTGCGATCGCTCGATGGGCAATCTTCATAACCAAAACTTGCTTCGCTCCTCATGCCTTAAAACCGACTCTTTTGACGGCTGCCCCGCGCAAAAGTTCACGCAGACACGACTAAGCGACGATCGCTCACCGCGCTGAGTCCGCAAGCCAAAACACCCGCAATCCTGCCAACTGGCATGGGCTAGTGGCCACTTTTACAGGGGGCTGATGCTCGATCGAGTCGAGGATACGCCGCAAAAAGCATACTGGCTAGTCTAGCGGCTTGGCCAACGGATTGGCCCGCTGGCCTCGCCATTCCCTAGAACGCCGTGGCGGGATACGTTGCGGGACAAATGGCCTCGGGCCAAGTCGCCGCCACGCAATGGCGAATCACATCTTCGGCGCTGGTGACAATCACGATCGGCACTTGCAGCCGATCGCTCACCTGCTGCACCGTCATGTCATCCAAAAAGCGCGTATCCCCGTGGCGCAACATCAGGGACGGCAACAACAACGCATCGCCCAACACCTGCCCCGCCAGCTTTTCGAGCAAATCCTGACCCGTCAGCAGGCCCGTGACGGTCATCGATTGGCCCCAATAGTCGGAACTGAGCGCCGCCAGTTGCACCGTCAGCCCGTCAATCTGATTCAGCCGATCGACCAGGCCGCCAAAGGGTCGCTCCACCGTGTTGCCCACCACCCAGGTCAGGCAGCGCGGCGTGGGGGCCGATCGCACCGGGTTCGCCGCCAACGCCCGCTCGAAGCGATCGACAAACAACCGAATCGACCCCACACCATTGTCAATTTGCGGAAAGTCCTCGTACTCCGACATGGGCGGCAAGTCTTGCCCCGCAATCAAAAACCACTCATCCGCCAGCCACACAAAAGTAGAGCCGAGGGTTTCGCGAAATTCCGCCTGGAGCGATCGCACTTGGGCAATCACCTCGCGGGCCTTGGCGGGAGTCACCGGCTGCAACTCATCATCGGCGGGCCGGAAGCGCGTCAACCCGGCCGGGACGATCGCCGCTGAAGTCACCGTCGGGCGGTTGGGTTCTGCCTCGTCGAATCGATCGCCCGCCGCAAACGTGTCCCCGTCGTCCTCGTCATCCCAATCCGCAGCGTCCCAATCGCCCTCGTCATCGAGATTGGCATCGAGATTGGCATCGAGATCGTCGTGATCCCAGCCCAACTCACCCGATCGGGTCGCTGGCTCAAACCCATTTGGATCGTCTGATAAATCATCTGACAGATCATTTGACGGAGCATCTAGCTCGGCGGCGACCGGCGCGATCGCCTGATCCCGATTGTCCCCCGCCGAAACCGTCGCTTCGGGCAACACCACATTTTCGGAAATCGCCCAACCCCTGCCGCTCAGGGCCCGATCGGCCGGCGGCGGGGTCGATCGGCGCGTTCCCTGCGGCCCCGGCGTTCCATAAAAACTCGCCAGATCCCGAATCGTCCGATCGAGATGCACTCCGTCATTAATCTCCGGGCACAACACCACCTGGGCATGGATTTGCAACCGGCGATCGCGGAACCAGGCCAACTGCTGCATGATCTCGCCCGCACGGGGATTTTTCAGCAGGCGCGATCGCACCTCCGGCTCCGTGGAATGCACCGACACAAACAGCGGCGACAACCGCAGCCGCTCGATCCGATCCCACTCGCGCTGGGTCAAATTCGTCAGCGTCAAATAGGAGCCATACAAAAAACTCAGGCGGTAATCGTCATCCTTGTAGTAGAGCGATTCGCGCTTCCCCGGCGGTTGTTGATCAATAAAACAAAAGGGACAGCGGTTGTTGCACTGGATCAACCCATCGAAGAGGGCCGCCTCAAATTCCAAGCCCAGCTCGTCATCGTAGTCCTTTTCGATTTCGACGACGTGGGTGCGATCGTGCGCGTCCAACACCTCCAGTTGCAGCACCTCATCGGCACAAAGGAAGTTGTAATCAATCAGGTCGCGGGGTTTTTGCCCATTGATCGACACCAGCCGATCGCCCACCTCGAAGCCCACCTCCTGGGCGATCGAATCAGGCAACACCCGCGTAATTTTGGCCGGACGCACCGCTGCTTCGCTCACTGTGACTCCTGAATAGACAACTGGCCAGGCGGTTACTTGCTTTCGCTCAACCGAACGCAACGGGGTTTAATGGCGGTTGGGCGATCGCAATTGGGTTTAGGCTTGGCTGTTGATCAACCCTCGATCGCTGGTATCACGACGATCGACACGATCGACCGTCGTTGAACCGTTGTCCCATGACATATGACAGGCCCCGCTCCCACAGGACGGGGTTGCCAACCCTACCGCGAATTTCTATGCCCGCTGAATCGGTTTCCGGCATTCAACCCACCCTTAATTTTATTCCACCGAACTATACCCCTTGGGTGTTGCGGTTGGCTCGCTGGTTGATTCCTCGGCTGATTCGACAAAACGGAATTGCCCAGCTCCATACCGAAAACGCTGCAACACTGGCGCAACTGTTCCAGGATTTTCAGGCGGGGAACGTGCGGTTGATTTTGGCGTTTCGCCATCCCAGTACGAATGATCCGCTGGTGATGTCGCATTTGTTGTGGGAGGCCGTGCCTCGGGCGGCGCGCGATCGAGGAATTCCCCTGCGCGACACAGTACACACCCACTTTATCTACGATCGCGGGATTCCCCTGTGGGCGGGCGAGTCGGTGGCGTGGTTTTTTTCCAAACTCGGGGGCACATCGATGCAACGGGGCAAGCTCGATCGCCCCGGCCTGAAAAGCGCCCGCGACCTGCTGCTGAACGGCCGCTTTCCCCTGGCGGCGGCCCCGGAAGGCGCAACCAACAGCCACAGCGAAATCGTCAGCCCCTTGGAACCGGGCGTGGCCCAAATGGCCTTTTGGACGGTGGAGGATTTGCGATCGGCCGGGCGATCGGAGCGGGTGGCGATCGTCCCGATCGGGATTCAATATGCCTATCTGTCGCCGCCGTGGACCAAAATCGACGCGATGATCGCGGAAATCGAAACGAGCCTGGGCCTGCAAAATCCCGTGGACACCGGCGCGATCGCCACCACCGCCGACCCAGACCAGCGCTATTTGCGGTTGTATCTGCTGGGCGATCGGCTGCTCGATTTGGTCGAGACTTTTTATCAAGAGTTCTATAACCAAACCCTGCCCGTGGTGGACACCGCCGACCCCAACCAGCGCATCGGCGAGCGGTTAAAGAACCTGCTCGATCGGGCCTTGCAAGTCAGCGAAGCCTACTTTGGCGTGACTAGCAGCGGTTCCGTCGAAGAGCGCTGCCGCCGCATTGAGCAAGCCGGCTGGGATCGGATCTATCGCGATGACGGGCGATCGCTCTGCTCTGTGGAGCGCGGCTTGGCCAACTGGGTCGCCGCCGAAGCCACCAGCCGCATGAACCATATGCGCTTGGTCGAACGGTTCACCGCCGTTACGGGTCACTACGTGCGCGAAAAGCCGACCGCCGAACGGTTTGCGGAAACCCTGATCATTCTGTGGCGCGTCACCACCTGGATTCAGGGCGGTGATGCAACCAAGCTCCCCCACTTGGGCAAGCAGCAAGTCTGGTTGCGGGTGGGCGAGCCGATTTGGGTGAGCGATCGGGCGGCGGACTACAAAGCCAACCGCCGCGCCGCCGTCAGCGGGGTGACGCAGGATCTACAAACCGCCTTGAAAAACCTGATTGTCTAAGGAATGCTCTAAGGAGACCACGGGAAGCGCGATCGATCGGTGATTTCACGCCTCGCTCGATCGCGCTTCCGGGGGCAATAATTCCACATCTTCATACAAATCCTCGATCGGCAAACTCAGGCCCCAACGGCTAAATTCCAGGCGATCGCCCGGCCCATAGATCATCGTTTCCCAACTGCCCGCCTCCGTTTTTCGGCGGACTTCCACTTGCATTTTGTCCTGGGAAATTAGCAGATAATCTTGCAAACTTTCGATCTGTTGATAATCACTAAACTTCTCGCCCCGGTCAAATTTCTCCGTCGAAGGGGATAACACCTCCGCAATCAGGCTGGGATAGCGCTTGGTGTAGCGGTTTTCGCGATCGCGCGGATCGCAGGTGACAAACACATCGGGGTAATAGAAAACTCGATCGTTCCAGCCCACTTTCATATTGCCGGAATGTACAGAGCAACCCTTGCCTTTAAGGTGCGATCGCAGCGCCACAATCAGGGCTAAACCGATCAGATCATGGACATCACTGCCGCCGGCCATCGCATAGACCAGGCCCTGGCGATATTCGTGGCGGGTCTTGCTATTGGCCTCCAAGGCCAAATACTCGTCAGGGCTGAAATAGGAATAGGCAGCAACCATTGATCGCCCCCATGGCGAGTGCTTATGCTGAGGCGTGATTCTACTGTAGCAACCGATAATTTCATGGGTTACTCGATCGCACTTCCGGGGGCAATAATTCCACATCTTCATACAAATCCTCGATCGGCACACTCAAGCCCCAACGGCTAAATTCAATCCGATCGCCCGGCCCATAGATCATCGTTTCCCAACTGCCCGCCTCCGTTTTTCGGCGGACTTCCACTTGCATTTTGTCCTGGGAAATTAATAGATAGTCCCGCAAACTATCGATCTGTTGATAGTCACTAAATTTTTCGCCCCGGTCAAATTTCTCCGTCGAAGGTGACAATACCTCCGCAATCAGGCTGGGATAGCGTTTGGTATATTTATCTGCCCGATCGCGCGAATCGCAAGTCACAAATACATCGGGATAGTAAAAACTAGTCGATCGCTCCAGTTGCACTCGGGTATCAATCAAATGGGCACGACAGGGACTCCCTTTCAGCGCCTGTCGTAGGGCCATGTAGAGATTCGCTGAGATGGTGATGTGGTCTTCACTGCTGCCCGCCATCGCGTAGACCAGGCCCTGGCGATATTCGTGGCGGGTCTTGCTATTGGCCTCCAAGGCCAAATACTCGTCAGGGCTGAAATAGGAATAGGCAGCAACCATCGATCGATCACCATGGCGAGTGATTATGCCGAAACGTGATTCTACTGTAGCAACCGAACCGCGATCGATCACAGCGATTGAAACCAGTCGTGATGAATTTCCACAACCTCGATCATTTTGGTTTTGACACCCAACTGCAAGTCCACTAACAAACGACATAGTTGCTCGCCATCAATTAAGTCGAGAGCGGGCGCACCATCGCGCGTGGCCTCTTGTTTTGCCGCAGTCGTAAAGGTTCCAGTGGTTAGGAATAACCCCTTATCGGTTCTGCCAACCATCGAGCCGCGAAAATCACGAATCTCGCTGGGGCCGACCGATCCCTTATAGCGCTTACATTGGAAAAAGACCTGAAAACTCAATAGGGCAATTTTTAAAACCCCAATTCCATCAATGCCGCCATCACCTTTACGGCCGGTCACTTCGACTTTGATAAATCCCGATTCTCGCAAAACCCGTTGGCACAGTCGCTCAAAGGCATCGGGTGCTAGGTTCTGCAAAACATCGAGTAATTTCTCCATCCACAGATCCGATTCAAGCAACAGGGTTTGTTCTTGAGGATTGGTAATGGCCTCAATTGCTTCCAGATTTAGGTTCTGATCAGAATGATTACCGTCTAACTCAACTAATGCCTTGGGCTTGCTTCCCTTTGATGCAGCATTGATAGCTGTTTTATTCACGTCAGTCAGTTTCGATCCGAACTCTGTTAGGGCCCAAATTCCACGATTGATGCTTTCAATTGCTCCATAGTTCTTGAGATAGGTTCTTGCCCAGGCTAAACGATAGGAAATCGCTGTTTGCGGGCCATTTTTATGGAGGGTGTTTTTTTGATCTTCAGTAAAACCTTCTAGCTCGCAAACCTTGTCATAAATCTCTTGAATACTGCCCGATCCACCTAAGGCGCGAAGGGCTAAAATGGTTGGCCCAAAAAAGTCACTATATTTTGGAAGATTCATGTTGATTGATCTTGGTTAGTCTTGATTAGTCAGTGTCACTCAGAACCGTAAAAATGGCGGCGAGGATGCTGTTAGAAAAAAGCAGTCCGTCCGGTTCGCTGAGGGCTAGCCGATCGCCCGATCGCACCACCCAGCCCCGATCGCCAAAGGAGTCGATCGCCCGCAACACCCGATCGATCAGCGCCGTGCCAAATCGATCGCGCAACGGCTCCAGGGCCACCCCCTCCGCCAGTCGCAAACCCAACATCAGCGTTTCCGCCAGCCGATCGCCTGGGGATTGGGGTTCCGGCGCGGGTTCGATCGCGCCGGCCGCCAACCAGTCGTAATAGGCGGCGCGGGTGCGCGGGCGGCCGAAGCGACTGTCGCCCACGTAGCTGGTTGCGCCCATGCCAAAGCCATAGTAGGGGCGGTTTTCCCAATAGGTGCGGTTGTGGCGGCACTGGAAACCGGGGCGCGCGTAGTTCGAGACCTCATAATGCTCAAACCCAGCGGCGGCCAGGGTTTGGGACGCAAGCCGGTACATTTGCGCCGTTTGCTCATCGGAGGGGAGGGGTCGATCGCCCGGTTGGTAGCGCCGATCGAACACTGTTTGCGGCTCAATAATCAGGTCATAGACGGAAATGTGGGCGGGGCCACAGGCCACCGCCCGATCGAGCGACTCCTGCCACTGGGCGATCGACTGGTTGGGCAAGCCGGAAATCAAGTCCAGGCTCCAGTTGACCACGCCCGCCTCCTGCAACAGCGCCACGGCCCGATCGATGTCCGGAACCCCGTGCGATCGCCCACAAGCCGCCAATAGATCCGCCTGAAATGCTTGCACGCCCAAGCTAATCCGGTTTACACCCGCCGCCAAAAAGCCCGCCAACCAAGGGTGATCGAACGTGCCCGGGTCGAGTTCCATCGAAATCTCCGCCCCGGGCGCAATCCCAAAGCAGCGATCCAACAAGCGCAACAGCCGATCGACCTGCTCCGGGGCCAGCAGTGATGGCGTTCCCCCACCAAAGAACACCGTTTGCAGCGGTTGGGGTAGACTGTCCGCGCGATCGGCCCCAAGCTGAATTTCTCGCTCCAATGCCGCCACATATTCGATAATTTGAGGCGTATTCCGGCCCGTTGCCGGTTCCTTGGGAGCCGTGGGGCGATCGCGCAGGGTTTTGAAGTCCCCCACCACGGAAATCGGAAAGTCGCAATAAAAACAGCGCCGCCGACAAAAGGGAATGTGCAAATAGGCCGCAAGCGGCGGACTGGGGGATGACTCCGGAGATGCTGCCAAGGGATGAATACCGAATGAATGTCGCAATGAATATCGAACTGAATATCGAATTGGCGATCGTCAAAGTAAACGATCAAACAATCCGTGGATGGCGATCGGACGATCGAATGGGGGCCGGTGACTGCGGGGCTAGACCGGGGCGATCGTGCCGCCACACCCCCGATCGCCCTCAAAATCCAGCGCCAAAATCCAGCACCCACCTCGTGGGGGGTAATCAACGGTTAACCGCCCTGGGTTTCAGCCAAAGCCAGGAAGCCGCAGGGATATAATATTCATGAAATTCTGTCAAGAATTCTGTCAAGCATTGGGTATTGTTGCCCTTGGTGTGGGTTGTGTGATCCCCGTTGGGGAATGGTCAACCCACCCGACCGGTCAGCAATGCTCGATCGACCCAGCGCCCCACTCACCGAATTAGCCACCGCGATCGTCCCAGCCACCACCGTCTAGCACTGGTCGCGATGACTCGGGCGATCGTCCACTCGATCGATGACCATGATTGACACCGTAATTATCCTTTCATTCCTGATCGCCGGGGCGGGCATTGGCTTTTTCGGCATTGACTTTTTGCCCGCAGATGTCCTGGCCCAAGTCAACAATCGCGAGGGCCTCAGTTCGGCCACGGGCGGTTTTGGCGCATTAATTGGGCTGGTGGCCGGCCTGGCTTGCCAAACCTCCTATCGCCGGATCGAAGCCCAGGTGCGCCAAATGCCGGCCGATCGCCTGCTGACCCGATCGGGCGGCGTGGTGCTGGGGCTACTGATGGCGAACCTAATGCTGGCTCCGCTCTACCTGCTGCCATTTCCCTGGGAATTGGCCTTCATCAAGCCCCTGATCGCCGTGTTGGGCAGCGTTGTGTTTGCGGTCACGGGCGTGTCGCTGGCGGATACCCACGGGCGATCGTTCCTGCGGCTGATTAACCCCAACAGCGTCGAATCGATCCTGGTCAGCGAAGGAACCCTCGCCCCTGCCGCCGCCAAGGTCGTCGATACCAGTTGCATCATTGATGGCCGGTTGACGGCCCTGCTGGATACGGGGTTTATTGAGGGCCGGCTGATCGTGCCGCAATTTGTCTTGCAGGAATTGCAGCGGATTGCCGACTCGGCCAGCGACCAGAAGCGATCGCGCGGCCGCCGGGGCCTCGATATTTTGCAACAGATGCGCGAAGCCCACCCCGATCGGCTCGCCATCCACTCCGCCGACTATGACGACATCACCACCGTCGATGCCAAGCTCGTTCGCCTGGCCCAGGAAATCAACGGCGCACTGCTGACCACCGACTACAACCTGAACAAAGTGGCCACGGTGCAAAACGTGCCGGTGCTGAACGTCAACGATCTGGCCGATGCCCTGCGCCCCGCCTATCTGCCCGGTGATAGTTTGGATCTGAAAATTGTGCGCGAAGGCAAGGAACCGGCCCAGGGCGTGGGCTACCTCAGCGACGGCACGATGGTGGTCGTCGAGGATGGCAACGCCTACCTGGGGGGCGAGTTGCGCGTGGTGGTGACAAGTGCGCTCCAAACCTCGGCCGGGCGGATGATCTTCGCCAAGCGGGAAACGGCGGTGAGTTAGGGGTAGTGAGTCAGGAATTACCATCCCCTGTGGGGCCATCGATCGAACACGAACGGATAGCAGCCATGACCAAGTTAACGGACTGGACGGTGGCCCTCACGCGGCGGCGGATGCTCTGGGCCCTGGGCGGCGTGGCGATCGCGGCGGCTGGGGGCTGTGGCCGATCGGGCAACCCCAACAGCACCGGCGGCGGCGGGCGATCGCCCCTGATCACCAGCATCCTCAGCGACCTCAAAACCTTTAACTACGCCCTCAGCGAAGAATCCCCGAATATCTTTGGGCTGACCTATGAAGGGTTGGTCGATGAAAACCCCGAAACGGGCCAGGTGGAACCCGCCCTGGCCGAGCGCTGGGAAATCAGCGAGAACGGCCAGCGCATTGTCGTCACCCTGCGATCGGGTCTGCGGTGGTCCGATGGCGCACCCCTCACCGCCGATGATGTGGTGTTTACCTTCAACGAAGTCTTTTTTAATCCAGCCATTCCCACGGGGTTGCGGGACGTGCTGCGCGTGGGCCAAAACAACGCCTTGCCCAGCGTCAAGCAACTGGGGCCGCTCCAGGTCGAATTCACCGTTCCCGAACCCTTTGCGCCGTTTTTGCGGAGTTTGGGCGTGGCGATTTTGCCCGCCCACCGGTTGCGCCCCACCCTGGCCCGCAGGGGCAGCGATGGCAAACCAGAATTTTTGACCACCTGGGGAGTCGATACGCCCCCCAGCGAGATCGTGTGCAATGGCCCCTATCGCCTCAAGGAATACGTCACCAGCCAGCGGATCGTCTTTGAGCGCAATCCCTACTATTGGCGCAAGGGGCCGAACCAGCAACCGCAGCCCTCCATTGAGGAATGGGTGTGGCAAATTGTGGAATCCCAGGACACGTCGCTGTTGCAGTTTCGATCGGGTGGCCTCGACTCGATTCCCGTCACCGCCGAATATTTTTCCCTGCTGAAGCGGGAAGAACAACGCGGCAACTTCACGATCCATAATGCCGGCCCATCCCTTGGCACATCCTTTATTTGCTTCAACTTGAACAAGGGACGGCGCAAGGGCAAACCCTTGGTCGATCCGATCAAGTCCGCTTGGTTTAATGACCTGCGCTTCCGACAGGCGGTGGCCTATGCGGTCGATCGCAAAACCATGATCGACAGCACCTTTCGGGGATTGGGCCAGCCCCAGGATTCCCCCATCCCCGTCCAGAGTCCCTACTCTCTGTCACCCCAGCAGGGGTTGCCTACCTATCCCTACAATCTGGAGCGATCGCGCCAACTGCTGACCGAAGCCGGATTTCAAAATCGCAACGGCGAACTATTCGACGCGGCCGGCAATCGGGTGCGCTTCACCCTGATTACCAACGCGGGTAACAAGATTCGCGAAGCCATGGGATCCCAAATTACGCAGGATCTCAGCAAATTGGGGATTAAGGTTGATTTTCAGCCGATCGCCTTTAGCAACCTGATCGCCAAACTCTCCGATAGCCTCGATTGGGAATGCCATCTCCTCGGCTTCACGGGCGGCGTTGAACCCCATAGCGGCTCAAATATTTGGCGGGTGGACGGCCGGCTCCATGCCTTTAACCAGTCGCCCGATCCTGGCCAACCCCCGCTAGAGGGGCGAGAGGTGGCCCCGTGGGAATTGGAGATCGATCGCCTCTATGCCCAAGCCTCCCAGGAACTCGACGAAGCCAAACGCCGCGAACTCTACGGCCGCACCCAAATCCTGACGCAACAGAATTTACCCTTTATTCATCTGATTACGCCCTACTCCCTGGTGGCCGTGCGCAACACCATCCAAGGGCTGAAGGTGAATGCCCTCGGCGGTGCGTTCTGGAACATCTACGAGCTGCGGCAGAACAAGGATTAGGGCGATCGGGATGGGCCGAGGCGATCGGGATGGGCCGAGGCGATCTGATCAAGCGATCGGGATGGAACTTGGGCGATCGCTAACCGCCCAAGTCCACCGTCACACCAGAATCGTGGCGAATCGTGGCGGCTTCGCGGTGCATCAGGGCCTCGCCTTCCCCCGGCGGCTCCAGGCCGATCGCCCGCATATCCGCATCCACCATGATTTTCACCAACTCCTCAAACGTCACCGACGGCTCCCAACCCAACACCTCCTTGGCGCGAGTTCCGTCCCCAATCAACAAATCCACCTCCGCCGGCCGCAAATAGCGCGGGTCAAACTCCACAAACTGCTGCCAGTCCAAATTCACATAGCCAAAGGCCACATCCAAAAAGTCCCGGATCGAGTGGGTCTCATTCGTGGCCACCACGTAGTCATCGGGCTGCGCCTGCTGCAACATCAGCCACATGGCCCGCACGTAGTCCTTGGCGTAGCCCCAATCGCGCTTGGAATCCAGGTTGCCCATAAAAATCTTCTTTTGGGTTCCGGCCAAAATCCGCGCCACGGCCCGCGTAATCTTGCGGGTGACGAAGGTTTCGCCCCGACGCGGCGACTCGTGGTTAAACAAAATGCCATTACAGGCAAACAGGTCGTAGGATTCACGGTAGTTCACCGTTTGCCAATGGGCATAGACCTTGGCGCAGGCGTAGGGGCTGCGGGGATAGAAGGGCGTGGTTTCTTTTTGGGGTACTTCCAGCACCTTGCCAAACATTTCCGAGGAACCGGCTTGGTAGTAGCGAATTTCGTTGCCGGTGCGCTGCTGGGTCTCGCGAATGGCTTCCAAAATTCGCAGGGTCCCTAGGCCCACGGCATCGACGGTGTATTCCGGTTCGTCGAAGCTGACGCGCACGTGGGACTGCGCACCCAGGTTGTAGACCTCCTGGGGCTGCACTTTGTCGAGGATGCGCCGCAGGGTTGACCCATCGCATAGGTCGCCGTAGTGCAAAAACAGCCGCACCCCTTCGTTGTGGGGATCTTCGTAGAGGTGATCGATCCGATCGGTGTTGAAGGTGGAGGTGCGGCGAATGATGCCATGAACTTCGTAGCCCTTGTCGAGCAGCAGTTCAGACAGGTAGGAGCCGTCTTGGCCCGTGATGCCGATAATGAGGGCGCGCTTGGTTTGCGTCATGAGTTGCAGGGGTGCAGCAGTTGCGGTGTTTAGGGGTCAGGAGTGGCCCAGAGTGGCGATCGATCGCCTGGGTCGGGCTAGGGGCATGGGGCCATGGGGACGATCGATCGAACTGTCGCCATTGTCCACGACGATCGATTCCACGACGATCGATATTGTCCACGACGATCGATGGGAGCGGCGAACTGGCTCCGGTCTGGTTTTGACCCATGGCCTAGCCTACTCGTCAGGCGAACGGGCTAGGGCGATCGTGCACCGTTGTATAGGTGCTGTTAATGAGCGCTAATCAGCATTAATAAGCACCGTTGTCCTTGGTTGCCACCACCACCCAGAGCGTCTTTAGCACGATCCAAAAATCGAGCCAAAGGTTCCGTGCGCTGGCATAATACACGTCGATCGAAATGCGGCGATCGTAGGGAATATCATTCCGCCCCGATACTTGCCACAGCCCCGTAATCCCTGGCTTCACCGTCAACACCTTGTGGATATGCCGACCATACATCGGCAACTCCTCCGGCACGAGCGGCCGTGGCCCCACCACGCTCATGTGACCCATCAGCACATTCCAAAACTGGGGAAACTCGTCCAGGCTTGTGACCCGCAAAAAGCGCCCAATCCAGGTGATTCGAGGATCTCGTTTGAGCTTGTAGGTCGTTTCAAATTCCTGCCGCAGTTCGGGATGCTTGGCCATCATGGCCGCCAACATCTCATCAGCATTCACAACCATGGTGCGAAATTTGATGCACCGAAAGCGGCGGAAGTTTTTCCCGACCCGGTGTTGGACATAGAACACGGGACCCGGCGAGCTGAGGGCCACGAGGGCAATCAGCACGAAATACAAAGGCGAGAAGACAATCAATACGAGCGACGCAAATACGATGTCAAACAATCGTTTAACAACGTCCGCGTTTAGGTTGCTGACAACGACAGGCCCAAAGCTCCGACGGGAAGTCGAGCGCCCGGCCCGGCTGGCAACGGAAGGACTCTTAGCCAGCATGACACTCCTTCAAATTTGTTCACACCACACCTGAGCCTAATCATAAGGCTTGGTTTCCAAACTCCGGCCCGGGCAATTCGCTTCAAAAACTGTCTGTCTGGGCGATTGAGGAAATTCAACAGATTGCCAAAACCCGCAATTTCATGAGTTCTCCAAATACGTAGAACCCCGGGATCACTCCCAGGGTTCTGCTAGTTGATTAGTTCATTGGGTCGTTAAACGCAGCCGGATTTGACCCGTCACGATACTAATCATCGTTGGGGTTGGGGTTGGGCCCAATCACCCTAGCGGGCGACCGACCAGTTTTCCTCAACGCGGATCGGCGGCATCAGGTACAGCGCGATCAACTGCCAAGCGGTGTTCAGCAACAGGGGCAGCTTTTGCAGGGTTTTCACGAAGCCGGGAGCATCGGAAGCCGCAATTTCGCCCAGTTTGATGTTGTTGGCGGCGCAGCGATCGAGCCGCTCATAGAACTCGGGATTTTCCACATCCAGAATGATCGGGAACACCCGGCCAGCGGTGGCGTTGGTTTGCTTGATCACTTCGATGTCATAGTCGCGGGCGTTCAGGCCGATCGAGGCATAGAAGCCACTGCGCTGCAAATCGTTCAAGAACATCGTCGCAAACACCGACAGCAAGAAGAACCGGCACCACAGGCGAGCCTTCAGCCCCGACAGGAATTGCGGATTAGCGCGCAACACCGCATCAAAGAAGTCGCCGTGGCGGTTTTCGTCTTGGCACCAGTTTTCAAAGAAGCGGAAGATCGGATAGATCCGGTCTTCGGGGTTCTGTTCCAGGTGGCGATAGATCGTGATGTAGCGCCAGTAGCCGATCTTTTCGGACAGGTAGGTCGCGTAGAAGATGAACTTCGGCGCAAAGTGGGTGTAGCTCTTGCTTTGGGTCAAGAAGCCCAGATCGAGCGACAGGTGAAAGTCGGACATCGCTTTGTTCAGGAAGCCGGCGTGGCGGGCTTCGTCGCGCGACATCAGCTCAAACCCTTCAGCCAACACGGGGTTTTTGCCCTTCAGTTTGCGCGACAGCTCCTTATAAAGCAGGAAACCCGAGAACTCGGCAGTGCAGGAGCGCTCCAAAAATTCGATGAACAGCTCGCGGGTTTTGCCGTCAATCTGATCCCAGTTTTGGTTGAATTCCTCATCGCGCACGAAGTGGTGGCGGTTGTAGTCCACGCGGAATTCTTCGATGATCGCGGCGAGTTCTTCTTCGTTGGCGGAGATGTCCATCGCCGCCATTTCTTCAAAGTCCGTCGTGTAGAAGCGCGGGGTGAGGATCGTGTCCTTGGCGGGGATTTTGACTCCCGGTTGGACGGCTTGGGGTTTTTGGGGCGTGCTAACCATGAATCGCTTGTCTCGATCGAAGTGAGGGTTGGCGAGTTGAAAATGGCTGGGGCAAGGGCGGCTTGCCGATCGGCTTCACGAAGGAATCGAAGAGGCTGCGGCGATCGGGCGATCGCGGCAAAACGCGGTGTTAAACATCAACCCAGCGAGCTAAGTCGATTTGAATCGGTCACTCAATAAAAAGGCGCTAATTAAAACGGTCGGTCTTAAAAACTGTTTCTTAGTCTATCAAGCTCCTTTGGGGTGGGGGCTGGTGGGATATGAAGAGTTACAACAATAGGTAACAATTTGCAATAAATCGCCACAGTCTGGGGCGATCGCCCCGCTGGCCCCGGTGGAAGCCGTGACAGGGTGGCGGTGTGTAGGGCGTGAAGGACGTGTCGGAAATTTGCGAGCTGTTACCCTACACACCCTAGGGCGTGTCATCAAATCCGATTGATCGGGGTTGAAATGGTTGATTTTCATAGCCTCACGACCCAGAACAAGGGGCTGAGGGCGTGTCATCAATTCCGTCGCCGTAGGGGTTGGGTTTCCCAACCCTGACCCGAGCGATCGCCCCAAACCCATTCAATCCTGGGAAGATCAGGGATCGTGGGGACTGGGCGGGGAGACCCCGCCCCTACGGCTGATCGGTTCGGAGAACGAGATGATCAGGGTTTCAGGGATTGGATGACAGAACCTAAGACCCAATAATCCCGCCGTCCTTCTTGCGAATCACCAGGGTGCAATCGCGCGGCACGCGACCGCTACCCTGGGGAGCCGGGAAATTCGTCTTCGCCGGGTTGCCATCACCGGGGTGCTGAAGATTCACAAACATCGTGCGGCGATCGGGCGTAACCGTCACCCCCGTCACCTCGGAACCCGTCACCCCCGTCAGCAAGCGGCGAATCTCACCCGTTTCCAGGTTTGCCACCAGCATTTGGTCATTCAGCCCCTTCTTTTGAGTGCCATCGGTTTGGATAAACAACCGGCCATCGGGATCGGCCCAGAGACCATCGGGGCTGCTGAAGGTGCGCTGGTCGCCCGCGCCATGGGTATCCTTCGACAGAATGAAAATATCCCAGCTAAAGGTCATGCCCGTATAGCCATCGCTATCGCGCCAGCTAATGATGTGGCCATCGGGGTTGGGGCCCAACGGATTCGCCGGATTTGCCTGGGTTTCCTTGCGCTGGGTATTGTTGGTCAGGGTGCAATAGACCCGGCCATTGGCCGCCGTCGTAATCCATTCGGGCCGATCCATCGGCGTTGCTCCCAGCGCATCGGCCGCCAACCGGGCATAGGTCAGCACTTCCGCTTGGTTATTGAACTTGTCCCGCAGGGCCGGATTGCTGATATCCAACTCCAACCAGTTCCCGGAGCCATCGTCATTGAACTTGGCCACGTAGAGCTTGCCTTCGTCCAGGGGGCTGATGCCTCGGGCCTGCATCGATCGCCAGTTGTCCGCCGAAACGAATTTGTAGATGTAGTCAAAGCGCTCATCGTCGCCCATGTAGACCACAATCCGACCGCCGCGACCTTCCACCACTTCGGCCCCTTCGTGCTTAATCCGGCCCAGGGCGGTGCGCTTCACGGGGGTTTGGTTCGGATTCATCGGGTCGATTTCCACCACCCAGCCAAACCGGTTTTCTTCGTTGGCATGGTCGGCGCTGGCCAGGTCAAAGCGCTTGTCAAACAGTTCCCAGCCATAGCCAAACCCGGCGGCGGCGAACCCGTAGCGCTTTTGGGCGTTGGTGGCTTTCCAGGTGCCCGTTTTGGTTTGGGGATTGTAGGTGCTGTCGCCAAAGTAGCCGTTGAAGTTTTCTTCGCAGGTGAGGTATGTGCCCCAAGGGGTTTTGCCGTTGGCACAGTTGTTCAGGGTTCCGAGAGCTGGGTTGCCGGCCTGGGTGCGTAGGAGGGGGCTGTTGGCGGCGGGGCCGCTGAAGGTGACGGGAGTGTTTGCGTGAATCCGGCGCGATCGGGCGCTGGGCACGACTTGCCACTTGGCTCCGCGCACCCGCTGAATTTCCACCACCGAAACTCCGTGGGCGTGTTGCGACACCCGCACATCGTCGAGGCTGCTCGGCAGTTCCTTGCCCAGGATATGGGGGTTCGTGCCGTACTCGTGGTTGATGGCCAACATCCCGTGGTCGTTGCCGGCTTCGAGGGGGAAATACCACATCCCATCGTGGCCAATGCCGATTTGTTGGGCCTGTTCGGCGGCGCTGGGGCGGCGGTTGGGCTGGCCCTCGTAGCTGGGGCCTTGGCCCTGCAAGGGCGTGCCCCAGGGGATCAGGATGTCGTATTCGTAGGCGGAGGAGATGGCCGGCACGGGGCCGGAACCTGCGGACACCGGCACGATCGGGAAGTCCACCAGCTTTCGGGCCTGGGCGAGCACTGGCTCACCGCCCGCCAGACCCGTTTCCGTGCTGGCTCCCGTGGCGGCGGCGGCCCCTTGGGCCAAGAGTTTGTCGCCGGCCAGGGCGGCGAGGAAACCGCTGGCTCCCAGCAAGGCGCTGCGGGTCAGCAGGTTGCGCCGGGACAGGCGGACGCGCAAAACGTCTTCAAAGGGCCGGTTGTTCGATCGATTGCTGATGCCGTTATCGTGACTCACAGGTTTTCTCCTAGGCGATGCAAGCGGCGGAAACAAGTTCAGGGGGACTCAGTGGCTCGGAGTCGGTGGCTTGGGGATTTGGTCAGCCCATCGGGTCGATCCATTAGGTCGATCCAGTGGGTCAACCGGTGGGTCAACCGGTGGGTCAACCGGTGGGATTGACGGCCCAGGCCATGGGGCTTAGTCAATGTCGCTGAGTTGCTCTTGGGCTTGCGATCGGGTCAGTTGCCCGTCGTCCACGGCGCGATCGAAGGCGGCCCGGCGTGGCTCCATGGCGGAAGCTCCTGACGCGGCCGGGCCGATCGGTCGTGCGGCCAACCATTGCTCATCGGGCCCGCGATCGGGCCGTTGCAACAGGGTTCCGGAGGCGTAGTATTGCGCCCAAGCATCCACCTGGGGGCGGCGTTGCCACTGCGATCGGGTAACGGCCACCGTCAGGAGCGGAACCACATTGCCGTGGCGATTTCCCAACACCACCAGCCGCAGCCGATCGAGGTTGGGCTGTTGCTGAAATTGCTGGGCGATCGTGTCCTGGGCAAGGCGTTCGGCTTGGCTGAGCAAGTCGCGCGGCTCAGTCAGGGTATAGATCGGAATTTCCAGGGTGATGCCGGGTGGGGTCGCCCAGGCCGATCGAGGTGTTTGGAGCGTCCCGAAAAAGAGGCCCAAACTCCCGATCGAAATCACGGCCGGATGCACAATGGCGGCGAAAACCGATGGGAGGGTAAACCGAGTCCAGATCATATTCAGCGACACAAAAAAACTCGCCCATGGGGCTGCTGATGCACAATTACACCAGCCATTCCCATAGGACAGAGATGACCATTAAGCTAGTTTTCTTCTGTAAAGACAGGGTTAACGTCAGTTCGGGATAAGGGGAGCGGAAGAAAGACGGGGCTGGTTAAGCTGAGGCATTAACCAAAAAAGCTCTCAACCCAACCCCGTCATGCTCAGTCTAGAAGCTCTGTTCTGCAAAATCGATGAC